>Ga0207020_1006_pt1 | contig 58944 bp, 70 predicted proteins | sample Alteio_BWMinCont_48_FD_153500 | JGI IMG/M metagenome (GOLD analysis project Ga0207020, IMG submission 153500) | Enriched cells from forest soil in Barre Woods Harvard Forest LTER site, Petersham, Massachusetts, United States -... | ecosystem: Environmental > Terrestrial > Soil > Temperate forest >... | reverse complement strand
TTTTGCAATGGGCTGGCCAAAGTTCACAGCTGTATCTGGGTTATGCGCAAGTACCATGCTTGGGATTTTGCCTGCATGAAACTTACTAAAATTGTCAGCTATTGGCTGAGCAAGAATAGCAGCGGTTCCTTTATTGAAATTTAAGAGCGCTTCAATGAAATAGTCTTTGACTTCACCTATACGTGGGGCAATGGCAGTGGCAAAGGCCAGGCATGTTTCAGGATGTTTAGCCATTAAATTCGTGGCCTTCCAACAATCCTTTTGCTGGAAATTAAAGAGAATGCGTTTAGATGTTTTAAATTCTTGATGCCGAGCAGCAAAAAGGGCTACGCGTTGTTGGAATGTGAGTCCACCTGCAGTCATATCAATGACAGTTGTTGCACCCCCGATTACTATTCCCGCCGTTGCAATACCTGCAACTTTTGCAGTCTTTTTCGCTTTAGTGGCCATCGATGTACGATGTTCGGCGTAATATTTCTGTGCCTGTTGGCTAGCTTTTACGGCTGCATTTTTAGCCTTTTTACCAAGTTTTACTGCAGCTTCCATAGTTTTTTGGGCTGCTGCGCGCATGGCATAGATATCTGCTGTGTTGGCGATTAAAAGCACGATGACTAATAGTTTTGATGTTATGTTCATTGAATATTCCTTAAAAGATCATGCTGTAGCTTAAATGCCAGCTGCTTTAATTTGTTCAGGAGTTAGTTGGGCTTTGATAGTTGCGATATAGAGCGAGCACCAATTGTTTTGTTGTGCAACTTTTACAAGAGCAGGTGCAGCTGCTTTATTGTTCTCTACGATTGTTCTTAAAACGCCATTAAATACAAAGCATCGGATACGTAACGTTTCTTGCTGATTTGTTTCAAGAAGAGCTTTTGTGAGTTCTTGAGCAACCGCTGGATTTTTTTTTATAAGTTCTGTGCATAGAAGGCTATCAACCCCGCCGCAATAGCTACGGCTTCGCATATATGTTTCAAATTGTTTACGAGCATGCGGGATTAATTGGGTTGCGGTATCGGGGCCTACGTGTGGTAAGGCCGTTCTTATAGCCCAACGTTGGTTGCAAGAAAGAGAGCCATTATGAGCTACAACAGCTTTGATGAGTTCTTGAGCGGTGCGTGGCGCATAAAGAGGTGCAGTTTTATTGGCAAACCAATTTCGGACAGCCTTTCTTTTAGGGCCCTGATCCCACCAGCTCGGTTTTGTAGCTGGTTGTGCCGCGGATGTAGGTTGTTTAGGGGTGAGCTCTGTTGTTGCCTCGCGCATTTGCGCAATATCTGCAGCAGTAGCGGGAGCAGCAACGAGTTGTAATGAATGAGTGACGAATAGCAGTACAAACAGCGATGAACGTAATTTTAACATGGCAAACCTTTGAATTTGTAAAAATTAAAAATGTTACAAAGTAGTATATTGAGTGGTGAGGAAAAGGCAAGGCACAATGGTGGGGCGACCCTTCTTAAAAGGTTCGTTTTGTGGCACCATTAATAGATGTCATGTATGAAAGGAAATTAGGAATCTATTATGAGTAAGAGAGTGTTAACCACTACCGAGAAGTTCTTAAAATCATTAACCCCTAAACAACGTAAACAATTTGATAAAGAGCGGCAAGAATTCTTGATTTCAGAAATGATTCTTGCTGCAATGGAAAAAGATGATGTATCGGTAAGAACGCTTGCTAAACTAGCTGGCGTTTCCCCAACAATTATTCAAGGTATTCGTGCGGGCGCCAGAAAAAATGTAACTATGAAAAAATTTTCTAAAATTTTCCAAGTACTTGGCTACTCAATTTTACTTGAAAAGAATTTCTCCCGGTAGATGCATCCCGATTCTAAAAAACGGTCTTACAAAAGGTCTCAACATGCAACTAGTAACCAATGAAAATAAGATTTCACGCGAAGAACTTAAGCACATGGCCCAAAAAATGTTTGGGGACTTGGTCAAAGCTGTTGTTGATATTGAAAAAAGAATAATGATTGTTGATGCATCAATGCATGTGGATGAGGAAACGGTATTGCTAGAAGAAGGCTCAGAACAAGGCAATCTGTGGGGGATAAATCGGCGCCCTTTTCTTGCTGGAACGGCTGGATTTATTCAATTTGATTCCATGATTAATCATCGTCCATCATGGGGGAATTCGAGCCGAGGGGTTGATGATCCTAGGATCCGTGAAAGAATACGAGCGCTTGTAGAGAAGTTGGTGACAAAATGATTATTCACAAAGATCTGGCCGATGGACGATGGTTTAATTTTACTATTCTTTTTCAGTTGGCAAATGTAGGTACTGACATTTGTAGAGCAATTTCTTGGAAGAAGAAGGGCGACACAGAATACAGCAAGAAAGCTTTTGCGAGAGCTTTGGAACTTTTGACATTTACTATTATGGATCCAAAAAACAAAAAACGACTGCGTGAACTTTGTAAAGTTCGTGAGCTTTTGATTGATCATTTTGTATACGACAATGTATATAACTCTACCGATGAAGAATGGGAAAGATATTTCAACCAATTTAGCTATGCTGCTGCGATAGAACGGGGGAGATGATAAAAATAGCCCCCGCGTGCGGAGGCTCAAAATTCGTTTGTATTTAACCTAGGTTTTCACGGCAATGGTTTTTACTACCCAGCCCTTTTTGTTGCAGTAGGTGCAGCAGGTTCAAAACCAGCAGCGCTGATTTGCTCAGGAGTCATATATCGTTTTAGGTGATTTAGTTCCCACGTGTCCCAATTATTTTTTGCTTGAATTGCTTTTGCAAGTTCAACCAATGATTCGGGAGAGCTTTTTGCAAATTGAGTAAAGAATATTTCGCCAAAATCTGTGCAACCGATGTTGTGCTCCAAAGCGTTAGGATGAGCGAGCATTACCGCGCCAAATTGTTGCGCAGCTTGCGGATCTTTTTGCATAAGGTGTGCTAAGATTTTTGCCTCAGGATGGCCATGGCCAGTAGGGTTTCCCTCCATAAATTGAGTAAAGTTTCTCACGGCTGCGGGAGTGATGAGTTGAGCTTCTTCTGGTGTTGCAAGTTCAAGTGCTATCAAGAGTTCATCGTTATGACCAATACGGACATCTTTATGGGCATTAGCTACGCTTTTTATTAATTGCCGGGCCATTAAACGTTGCAAAGCTGGCGCTGTTTCTGGATATTTTTCTACGATGTATTGTTGTCCTTTGGCAAGGCGCACTGTCTCTGTCATTAATATTCTGGTTAAGAGAGCGTCGCTCAAGCGATTTGGATGACGTGCCAGAAAGAGTACCGTTTTTTCTTTGACCGTCCGGCGCATTTGTTGCAAGCGTGTTGGGGGTGTGAGTTTTCTACTTGCTTGTTCAACGTCTTTAGCAGCTTCGCGTAGGGTTATTATTTGATCAATGGTATTTGAGGTACCATTGGTTGGCTTTTTAGGTGTTCCTGCGTATCTAACGAATTCAAGTTCAGGGTTTTGCGCACCAGAAATGAGGTTGCTCGTTGCGAGGAGCACAAATAATAAAGATTGTTTTGTTAGCATGGCACACCATTTTTCGTTCTCACACCAGCCTCTTTTGTATAGAGTTCTGTCTGTAATGTGGCTCTTTCTGAAACCCATTGTTTCTTATCTGCTGCATATTGGGCACACCATTTGTTTTCTGCCGCAGCTTTTGCTAAAACCTCAAGTGATTCTGGATTGTGTTTTGTGAGAGTATTTAGAAACGTTGCAGCCCTTCCAGCATTCCAGCTCCAGTCAATGCTACCACCGAACATTTTCGGCTCAGTGAGGAATTTAGCAGAAGGATTATCAAGAATCGCTTTGCTGAATGCCACAGCTGCGCCTGGATCTCTTTCAATATTTGTTGAGTAGAGTTTTACAAATGAGGGGTAATTGAGCCTTGTTTGGTGTTCAACTTGCAAATCTTGCGTAAATAATGCAACGGTTACCGGAGTAAGTTCGCGTGCAACTTTAGGGTGGACATCGTTAAGAGCATCCGCTATACGCTCGATCAGATTTGATTCTTCATATGTTGCTGTTGCAAGCGCCTCCCTTTCTGCTGTTGCGGCTGCTCTAATGAGGGCTGGTACAGATTTATTAACCCGTTCTTTTCTGGCAAGGCGCTTAAAAGCAGGTATTGTTTGTGGGTATTTGTTAGTAAATGCTGCCACTGCTTCTTTATGCGAATTTAAAAGAAACCGTTTTAAAACAAAATCGCTTACCGGATTGTGATGCTTGGCCAATTGAACAAGCGCTGCTTCTTTGAATGCTTGTTTTCTTTGCTCCCACGCGGTACCTGGTTGTATTCTAAGGAATTGCACATCGGTGCGGCGGCTATCAATATCCTCAAGGTGCCATGCTAACGATCGATTATCGTCCGCCCATTTTTCTAGTTGTTTTTCTCGTTCATAACCAGTACCAGAAATGAGGTTGCTCGTTGCGAAAATTACCACAAATAATAAAGATTGTTTTGTTAGCATGGCACACCATTTTTAGTTCTCTTGTCAGCAAATTTCATATAGAGTTCTGTCTGTAATGTGGCCCTTGCTGAAACCCATTTTTTCTGATCAGTTCTATATTGGCAATCCCATTTATTGTCTGCAGCAGCTTTGGTTAATGCTGCAAGGCTCTCTGGATTTTGCTTTGAAATGGCATTTAAAAGTTCTTCAGAATTCAAGTGGGATTCTAGGAAAAAATAGTGAAAGGGATCAGTTAAAAGTTTAGCGGTAGGATTTTCCAGAAGTGCTTTGCTGAATGCATTTGCCGTGGTTGGGTCTTTTTCGATATGTGCTGTATAGAGCCAGTTAAACGAGCTATAATTACGCCGTGATTCGGTTTTAGCCGCCAAATCTTCTGTAAAAAGTGCGCATGTTATCGGTGTGATTTTTTGTGCCACTTCGGGGCGGACGTGTCTAAGAGCAACAGCAATATTGCCTATGTTACTGAGGAAATTTTCTCTTCTGGTTAGTGCTGCAGAGCAGATAAGCGCTTCTGAACTCTTTACCTGTTCTTTTTCAGCTAGCCGTGCAAAGACTGGTATTGTGTGTGGATGTTTTTGTGTAAAGAGATCTACGAGTGGGCGTGATTTTACAAGAAAACGCGTTAAAAAATAGTCGCTTACAGGATTTTGATATGCAGCAAGTTTTAATAATACTGCTTCTTTAAACGCATGTTTTCTTTGTTTCCAGTGCGTAGCTGGTTGTGCCTCGAGAGTTGCTACAAGCGCCTGGCGCTCATCAATATTTTTAAGGCTGCCGAGTAAATTACGTTGCCTTGCTACTTGTTCTCGGACTGTTTTTTGTTGTTCTAATTGTGTATTTGCTATTTTTTGTAATGCTAATTGTTGCTGGTCGGACAGTCCAGCGTGGACTGAGTTGTTTATGGTGGCTACTACAATAAAGGCTGCTATTAATTTTGATTTCATAAAAAGAGATCCCTCTCAATTAGATACTATGGTTTTATTCTAAAAGTCAGTCAGCCTATCACTACCGCCTGTGTCTGTTTGCATCAACTGCGAACATGAATGTCCAGAAACTGGCTGTTAAAACAAGGCCTGGCACCGTGATTTCCCACGCTATTGCTTTATCAACCCATGAACTGGGCGGGTAATCGCACGAACAATTATTTTTTTCATCATACTCATGCTTGATAAGCTTTATTCCATTGTAGGCAGAACCGACTATGCCTGTGCATAACATAGAACCAGCAATAAAAAAGCTCAATTGGGGTTTTTCAGCGCTCCACGTATCATGGTAATACCAACACATTCCGGATCCGGCCAAGGCAACTGCGGCACTCATATAAGCACAATGCCTGCGCCATTTAAGTTCTTGCGCTGCATCTGCCTGCATTGTTGGGATGTGGGCAATTACTATACATGCGATGAGGAATGTGCCCATTATTGTTAAGAATTTCATGGAACTCCGTTTGTTGTTGATCGATTAAGCTCTGGTTGCAAAGTATAGAGTGCTACTGATTCCACCGATAAGTCCTGGCATAGTGATGCCCCATGCGATGGCTTTTGATGTCGAAGTGCTGTTTGATTTATTTTTTGAATCATATTCACATCCAATAAGTGCTAATCCACTTAATCCGCTTACTAAAAAGCCTCCAGAGAGCATGGTGATTATAAGGGCGTTACTAAAGGTAGGCCGTGGAGTAAGTCCACCCTTGGCATAACACAAGATACCTCCAAACAAAGCAGTAAGAGAACTTGCATAGACGCAATGTCGTAGGTGGGTTAGATCTTCTTCTGAACCTGCTTGAATATTGGGAGTGCTTGCAACGAGTATGCATGGGATAATGAGAGTACGTAGGATTGATGATAATTTCATAAGGTTCCACATAATTTCGGGGCTGTTAATTTCCTTTGTAATTATATAATATTTATAAAAATATTAAAGTTCTTTGGTAGAAAATGGAATGGCATACACAGAAAACGGCCCGGAAATTTTTCCGGGCCGTTCAAAAGATCAAAAAAAGTAGTTCTTTTACCCTACAACCATCCCTTTACCTCGTGCCAATACCTTAGCCTGCCCCGCAGTTACCACACGCCGCAAGCATTGTGCTTTGGTTTCTACATGTTTTTCTTGCTCTTCAAGTTGCAAGAATGAAAGTTCTTGGTTCGCAATATCATCTTTAATGCCTTGGAAAAAACTTTCAGGTAGTTGTGGACCCATAAGTTCAACAAAGAAGGCAAAGCGTGTGATTAATGACCAATAAAGATCATCAAGATCATCTTCGTTATCAATCAACCCTTGTTTGGCTAGCGCATCGATTTGCTTAGCCAATGCTTTTACGGATGGCCAAATTTGATCCGCATCATCGGGTGACCAGACCAGTTTGCCCAGCCCAAGTTCGATAAATCTGATGAATGTTTGGCGTAACTGTTCGATACCAACCTTTTCACCAGCAATATTTTCTTTTTCGATGGTATCTAAAATGTCTTGCGAAAGATCCCCCAAAAACTTATCCGGTTCTTGTTTGCACTGAGCAAGTTTACTGACAAATGCATCATGAATTAAGTTGCTGATTAAATCTTTAAGTTTGCCCAACGATGATTGTTCTTCAAAATAGTGCTTTACCAGTGGTGGGAGCTGTTCCAGCATGGCTGAGTAGGCATACGCATTAATGTAGCCCGATGCTTTAATTTTTTTACTAAATAGTTTACATATGGCACGCGGATAAGCGCGTGATTGATTAGTCTTTTTACCATTTTCTAGAAACTGAACAAAGTGGGAGAAGTTGTTAGGCAAAAACTCCCCTGCATATTCACTTTTGTTGTATACATGTTTTAAAAAATTATTTACGCCAGCAGGTGAAAAGTTAACGGGCAAAAACAGATCATCTACCCCTGCAAGTGTGTTAACTTCTGAACTACGTGAAAGAGTAAATGAAGAACCTTGATTCTCTTTGGCATTTACATTATGTATAGATACAACGACGAGCAGTAAAATGAATGGTATACTACGATAAATTTTATTCATGGTTGGCTCCCTTACCAAAAAATATTCCTATAGTAGTCATAATAGTACCATGAGATTGAATTTTAATGCAACATGCGATGAAGGATTTCAATGGCCTTATACTTTTACCAAGCGCTGAGCAAAGATGGCAAAAAAGTCAGCGGACATATTGATGCATCGTCTCTTGTTGGTGCGCGCGAACAACTTGGTAAAAATGGCCTCTTTCCCGTTAAAATCACGTTAGCGCAAGAAGGCGGGCAACTTTCGTGGTGGCGCAGGCTCCTCGAGAGCAATGTATCCACCAAAGATAAGATTTTATTCACCAAGCAGTTGGCAATCCTTTTAAAATCAGGTGTTCCTCTTTTGCAAGCACTTGAATTGTTAATTGAACAGTTTACCGGCAGGCTGCATGCGATTTTGGTCACATTAAAAGATGACATTAAAGAGGGCCAATCGCTTGCTAACGGGCTTAAAAAATACCCGCGTGTTTTTGACAACATTTATGTGCAATTGGTACGTGCCGGGGAAGCGAGTGGTAAACTAGAAGTTATTTTAGAACGGTTAACTACGTATATGGAACGCAGGGAAGAGTTGCGCAAGCGGATTTTTTCTGCGATGCGCTATCCCCTTATCCAGTTAGCAATTTCTTGTATTGTGGTTGCAGTATTGCTCATTTATGTTGTACCGACTTTGGCAGAAACGTTTACCTCTCAACAAAAAGAGTTGCCAGGCCCTACTCTGTTCATGCTCAGTTTATCCGGTTTTTTGGCATCCTATTGGTGGTTGGTGGGAATTTTAGGGGTGATTCTCTACTCAACGTTTAAGTATTGGAAAGCAACTCCTACCGGTGCGCGGCGTATGGATACCATTAAGTTAAAGTTGCCGTTCGTTAAGTTTTATGCGCGAACAAGCGCGGTTGTCCAATTTTGCCAGACACTCGGTATGCTCGAAGAAGGGGGGGTTAATTTGGCAGAGTCACTTGATATTGTTTGCAAAATAATTGATAATCGAATTTTGGCTGACACGCTCAATGAAGCCCGCGATAAGATTATAAAACAAGGTAAAATTGCCCAGTATCTTAAGCAAACTGGTTTGTTTCCGCCGATTGCAATTTACTTAATTCAGACTGGGGAACAAACAGGGCAACTTGGGTATATGTTATTGACCGTGGCTAAAAATTATGAAGATGAGCTTGGTGAATGGGTTGATACGTTGTCAGCTCTTATCAGTCCAATTATGTTACTTGTAATGGCCTTTATTGTTGGCTTTATTGTTTTATCTGTTGCGCTACCTATGTTCCAAATGGGACAGGTGGCAGGATTATAGGAGATTTTTATGACATTTACACACAGGAGAACCCAGGCGCGCGAGGGTTTTACCCTTATAGAAATTATGATCGCGGTGATTATCGTTGGTATTTTAGCTGCGGCGGTTGCACCACTTGTTTTTGGCTACATTAAAAAAGCGCGTATAACTCGAGCAAAGAGTGATTTGCGTACCATTGATAGCGCAATTACGTTGTTTAATGCTGGCATTGGGCAATTTCCGAGTAGTTTGAAAGATTTGATCAAGCAGCCACTTGATGAAAAAATACGCAAAAAATGGCAAGAAGCGAGCGGACCCTTTCTAAAAGGTAACGAAGTTCCGGAAGATCCATGGAACAATCCATATGTATATCGTCCAACACCTGGCCTAGAGCATCCGTATGAACTCTTTACACACGGCCCTAATGGACCAGGTAGTACAGAAGGCCGCATAAATGTTTGGGACCTATAAATCTGGTTTTATCCGCCTATACGATAATGCGAGGCTAGCGTCTCGCTCGTTTCCGCTTTCGCTACGCTTGAGCAAGACGGGACGGCGAGATTGTGCCATACATAGCACACAGAGTGCTGTGCGCAAATATGGCTTCACACTCATAGAAATATTGGTTGCCATTATTCTTATCGGAATATTGGCAACCTTTCTTGTTCCAAACCTGGTTCGACGTGTGCCGGGCTATGAACGCAAACAGTTTGTTGAACAGTTGAACGCACTTACGCAGTTTGCCTGGCAGCAGGCGATTACCAAACGGCTTCCCTATAAAATTTTAATAGATACGGTAAAGCGAACCATGGTTGTTGAAGAATCTACGGGTGAAAGGGATGCAAAAGGTGAACCAAAATTTGTGCCGGTCAAATCTGCCTATGTTCGTACCTCGGCTCCTTGGAATGAACAGTTGTTAGTAAAGCAGATTTACATTGAAAAAGACGAGCAGCTTTCACGACACGTAGGTGTTGGTAACAAGAGTTCATTGGAAGCTTGGTATTTTATTATGCCTGATGGCATTACTCAGCCGGTAGTAATAAATTTTATTGATACCAAAGATACGGTTGATGGTAAACCGCGCGATGTTGGTTTAGTGCTTAATCCATTTACCGCTCAATTTAAAGAATATGATACCTTTCAAAAGCCATAATCCGCAGGGCTTCACTCGCCTGCACCTTAATGCCCAGCCGTTCATCGGTGTGGGCGTGAAAGGCCTGAACAGACATAGATTTCAGCGGGTGAACCCATGGAGACAACGGCTGGACTTGCTCCGGCGAAGTTTCGCCGCGAATGCTGCGCAGATTTCTACGCGTAGAAGCGGCTTCACCCTTGTAGAAGTATTGGTTGCGGTGTTAATTGTAGCACTCGTGATTACCCCACTCTTTATGTCAGAAACAAATATCTTTGCGCATGCAGTTCGGCTTTCTAAATCATTGCAGCGTACGTTTATGCTCAAACAATTTTTTGTCGATTCGGCTCTGAAGATGGATGTTGCAAAACTTAAAGACAAACCAACAGTGGAAAAAAAGATAGACACTACCGTGCCGCCGATGAATTTTAAATTTGAGACGAAGAAAGTTGAAAAAGAAGAGCGGTTTAAAAAATTTCCTGATTTGTACATGCAACGTGCAACGGCTGAGTGGCAAGATGGTGCGGTTAAACGTAAAGAAGCGTTGGTGAGTTTTTTGATGATTGAAGAGCCGAAGGCGGAGAAGAAATGATGGATTCGATTTCGCTTCGCTCCACTCACCACGGCTCCATCCTTCTCGAAATCATCATCGGCATAGCCATATCGAGTCTTATCGGTGTTGCTCTGATGAATACTTTTTTCCAATCAAATACCATGGTGCAAGTGCTTGATGACATTTTTACCAGAGATCGGCGCACAAGTATTATGAATCATATTGTAGAGCGCGATATCAGTGGTATTTTTATTCCCGAATATGTTCCTGTTAAAGAGAAAAAAGCAACGTCAAAACCGACACCACCTGGTCAACAGCCGCAGAAAAAAGAACCTGAACCAGCACGTACGCTAGAAAAAGTATTTTATGCGGTGCACGGCGGTGATGGTAATCTAAAAACCCTCTCATTTATTACTACTTCGGTGCTTGGAGCGTATGGCGTTGCCAAACCGCGTATTGCACGCGTGGTATACCGGGTTGATGAAATTAAGGGGGAAAAAGATGCAAAAAAAACTGCCTATAAATTAACGCGCCAAGAATCTGATAATTTAGATTTTGATGCATTCAAACCAGATGCTGCAAAGCCTATTCGTGCATTTGAAATTGTAGATAACGTTAAGAACATTACCTGCGAATATGGTGTGCTTACTAAAAAAGATAAGAAAACAGAATTAAAACTTTCCAAGGAATGGTTAAGTGATGAAAAAGGTAAGAGTAAAGATAAAAAACAAGAGGAAAAGCCAAAGTTTCCTGACATTATGATTTTACACGTTGCGCTGTGGGATGCTAAAAAGCAACGAGATTTTACTACCGATATTATGGTGCCAATTCTTTCTGATCATGCATTGACCGCAACGGCGCAAGGGCCTGGGCCTAACAAGGAAGAAAAAGATAAAAAAGATACGGATGATAAAACCAAAAAAGATATGGCGACAAAAGCAGCGGGACAACAGATGATGGGTGGATTACCTGGGCGTGGTACTGCTGCGGCACCTGGGCCGGGAATGGTTTCGCCTCCTGGGGCGCCAGGCGTGCCTGCGGGGTTGCCGGGTGGTATGCTGATGGATATTCCTACGCAGCCGGCGGGGGGTGTGTGATGAAAAGTATAAGGAAGTATGGTTCGATACATTTTTTGCTGCGCAAAAAACACTCACCACAGACGGGAGAGGAGAATTCTTGTTTTTTTGATTCAATTATATTTGTAATGCAACATTATGTGTTGATGGTTACAAAAGTGATATTAAAATTCTTAGGACGTTCTTTCTTCCCGTCTGTGGTGAGTGTTTTGCGAGTTTTACGAGCAAAATGTATCGAACCATCAGTCCTTATAAAAAATAACTCATCCCAACCCGGTTACATTCTTGTTTTCGCCCTTCTTTTTATGACCATCTTAGTCCTGCTCATGAACCAGCTGTACAACAAAAGTGTAGTGCATGCCAAATTTGTGCAAACCATGATCGAGCGCGAAAAAGCAAAGATGTTGGCATTTGGTGGTATACAAATGGCGATGAGTTACCTTTCTGATAAGGATTTATCGATAACTACTACCGCGCAACAAAAAAAACCCAAAACGGCAGATGAAAAAGCAAAAACGTTTTTGGAAAAAATAATGCCGGTGCTCAATCGTTGGCAAATAATTGAGCTGCAAGAGAAAACAGAAAGCATTGAAGGCACGATAAAGTTGTGCATCATGTGTGAAGATGGCAAAATTAATATCAACAATTTGTATGATTTTGAAGAGCATAAGTTTATAAATGAAGGTAAAGCTGGTGATGGCAAAAAAATTTTACAAACGATTTTTACTAACATTAAATCCTTTGTTGGTGATCGGAATTTGTTTGAGGAATTTGAAAAATTCTTAAAACAACGGCACTATAAGCTCAATGATGTTACTGAACTCGTAACTATAAAAGATTTTGAATTGTTTAAAGATCTTATGTTTTACGAGCCACCTGAACAGCAGCAGAAAAAACAGAAAGAAACACAAGAGCAGAAAAAAGTAGCAGCAGTTGCGGTTAAGAAAAAACCGGTGATTTATTTGACAGATATTTTTTCTGTGTGGCCTGAAAAGGCAACGATAGAGCCGTGGTTGCTTTCTGATTCTTTGTGTGCGTTGTTGCAACTTAAACGTGCGCAGCAAGGTGGCTTGGAACAACGCGAAAAAGAATCGCGTGAATGGCTTAAAAATTTTAAAGTTACTGCAAAGTGGCAAGAAGATTGGAATAAACAATTATTGCCGATGTATGGCAAGGATTTTAGTAGCATTCCAAAAGAGATTACAGCTATGTTTAGTGCTACATTTGAACCAAAAATATTCTCTGTGCTATGTTATGGAACAGTTGGGCACATGACGCAAAAACTTTTTGTTATTCTACAGCGCTCTGCATCTGATGATAAAAAGGGAGAATCGGGCGTGAGAATTAAAAAATTATATTGGCTTTAAAGGAACTGTTTTGCAGATTAAAACAGAAACCCGTGTTGGGATATTCGTTCTAATTGCCCTTGCTATTTTTATGTACATGGGCTTTACCATTGGTGTTTTCAGATTTGATATGGCGAACTATCGCAAATATGTTGTCTACTTTAAAGATGTTTCAGGGCTTTCGGTAAAATCAGACGTGAAAATTGCGGGTGTTAAAGTCGGCTGGGTTGAAGCTATTGAGCTTATTGATGGCGATCAGGCAAAAGCCACTGCGATGATACACAAGCGCTATACACTCTATCAAGACGCGTATGCGGTGGTTCGGCAAGATGGTCTTTTGGGTGTTAAATATTTAGAAGTGGTAGTTGGCGATCCACTGTTGCCCAATTTAAGCGCTGGTGACACTCTGAGTAGGCCAAGCAAATCGCCTGTATCGGTAGATGAGCTGATTGCCAAATTCAAAACAATCGCCGATAACGTTGCAGAAGTTACCGATGCCTTGCGCGATGTAATTGGTTCGCCAGAAGGCAAAGAGCAGATGAGAGCGATGATGGATAACTTTAATCAAACGGCAGAACGCCTTGCTTCGTTTGCACAAACCATTGATCGTGTACTTGTTAAGAATGAAGATCAACTGACTACTTTACTTGGTGTGGGTGATGATATTCATCGCTTATCGGATAAATTAGAAAATGATGTTCTACCATCAATCAAAGTGAGTATAGAAAAAATTGCAGTCGCTTTTGATCGTGATCTTGACAAATTAGCATCAAAATTGGGTGCAACAGCTGAAGCGCTTGAAGAAGCGTCGATTCAGGCCCGCGATGGTATTCGCACAATCGGTTCAGTTGCAGAAAAAATTGATGAAGGCAAAGGAACCATCGGTAAATTGATTAATGAAGAAGATACCTACCGTGACTTGAAAGTTGCGGTGCAAGGTCTTCGCAACTATTTTGCCAAAGTTGATAGCCTACAGATTGTGTTTGATGCGCATGGTGAATCAATGTATCGCCCTGGTGAACATATGCACTTAGAGGATTCAAAAGGGTATTTTGATATCAGAATTCATCCGCAAGAAGATTATTTCTATCTTGTGCAGATTGCTACATCAATTAAAGGGTATGTGGAACGCAATGAACTCTTTACCCAATATTTTGATACCGAAAACTTTAAATATGATGAAAGCAAGCTTGATCTTTCAGATCGCGATAAACTCCGCTTTGCGCCACACAAGAAGTTTGAACTTCTCAAGCGCAATACCGTTCGCTTTGGGTTCCAATTCGGTAAAATATTTAATGATATTGCTTTCCGTTTTGGTCTCTTTGAAGGTTCTGCAGGCCTTGGCGTTGACTTTGATATTCCGTTCCGTACTGATAAATTCCGTTGGGTGACTAGTCTTGAAATCTTTGACTTTAAAGGTCAAGATCGCTTGCATGATACACGCCCGCATCTTAAATGGATTAACAAAGTATTCTTGATGCGCAATCTTTACGTCACCTTTGGTGCGGATGACTTTATCAGTAAGCACAATGTAAATGCATTCTTTGGTGCCGGCCTGCGCTTTGGCGATGATGATATTAAGTACTTCTTGCCAAGCTTGGGTGGTGCGGCGAGTATTGCCAAGTAAAAAGAAATGAAATAAAAAAAGGGCCTCACTACAGTTCATTGTAGTGAGGCCCTTTTTTTATGCCGAGTTTTACTTTTTTAGTTTTTCAACAATTAATGTTTGAAAACGGTCTTTCAGGTAATTCTCCAAGTTTTTGACAAAACTCAAGATAATCGTCTATCGAATCTTTTAGTGCTTGTTCGAGTTCCTGCGCATTGGCACCTTGAAATGTGACAATGTCTTTTTTAAGCTCTACATTGCCATGAAATAATTTTGCTTCATCATCCCAAGTAGCATGGCCGATATATCCTTTGTATGTAAAGTGCATATTGAAATATCCCTCATTTTAGGTTTAATCAGTTTAATTTTATCATAAGCCTGGCAAAAGACCTACCCCCTCCCCAGGCTAAATCAACCTAAAAAACCTGCCTTTTATACCTGATAGGCCTCACTTTGTATGCCGAGGCCATTTGACCTAGCATAAACATGTATCTATTTACATAAATTCTATTTGATCTATAATTCATTATAATGAATTTTGTTGTGTTCAACCTGATTAATTTTTTGGAGACAAGTGAAGCTATTTTCAATGCTTTTCGTTGTTATATTTATGGCTGGCGCTGTTTTTACTCCTGTAAGTATTCATGCTAGTGATAAAAAAAAGGAAGCTCCTGCGCCAGTACCACATCAAGGTTATTCCCTTTTGGCAGGTGCTGCTGCTGGTACAGCGATGGGGCTTATATGGGGATTTGCCAACGTATTGCCTGAAACCTTGCCTGGCTGGATTTTGTATTTGGGTGTCAGTAACGTTTTGCGATATGCGCTTATAGAGTATATTGCAGGTAAATCAAAAACGGATTACAATACTCCCCTTGATACAGCTACCATGCATAAAATTGGTCTTGTTATGGATTGGGTTGTGACGCTTTCTATAAAATACCCATTCTTGAACCAAGGTTTTTCATCGTCATCTTCGTCACGTAATACACGTAATAGATGGTAGGAATCAAAAAGAAAAATTCAAAAATTTGTTATTAAAAAAAGGGCCTCACTACCGTTTGTTGTAGCGAGGCCCTTTTTTATTGTGTAAAAGTTTTACTTATCTTTTGATCGTTTAGGTTTTCTGGAACGAGGATGAGGTTTTGTAAGAGCTGCTTTGGGTGCCCTATTTTCAACAACCAGAACGATGTTTTTTTCTACAAAACGTATATCACTGGGTTCATATTTTGTAACTGGATCGGTCAAGGTAACAGTAGGAAATTTTGTTGAATGAGCATTGGACGGGATCTCATTCCGGCGAAGGTTCATCTGCAACTTAAAATCGGCCGAGCGTATGGTAAACTCAGAACCTCGTCTGTCATATTTTATTTTTGCTCTAGCGTGAATAGAGGCCATTGTTTCATTCTGAGGAACTAATTGATAGGTAACCTCATGTCTACCACTGGCAAATAGGTATACTACTGGTACAAGTACCTGTACTGGCGATGTTGTATTGAGAGCAGTAAGGGCAGCAGCACATTTGCTTCCGGCTGGAGTAGCAGTGGCTGTTACAGGGGCAGTTGCACTACTGGCTGCAGCTATACTCGTTGTGCTAGCTGCGGCACCAAAGCTTGGCGTATACATTGTATATGCAGTAAGCATTACGAGAAATAGTTTTATATTGTTTTTCATGGATAAAACCTCCAGGTTAGATGCTACTTTAAAAAAAGTTTTAGCGTGGCGGCAATTAAAAGTAAACAAATTTAATGTGCGTAACTATTTAGATATTGCAGGGACTAAAAGAATTTGAGGGTATTCCTCTCCTGGCATGAGTGGTATTTCTCCAATGGTTTTTGCTGTAATGTTATTTACTTGTGCGCTTTGTAGTTGTAAAAATGCAGTGGCGGATTTAAATGGATCTTTAGTTATAAATGTCTTCGGAGTTATCGATCGACCCCCAAAAAATGATCTATTGCTTGAAGAATTAACGGCGGTTGTCAGTGTTTCTATAGAATCTGATGTATAAAGAAGATCGGCTGCAGTATAGCCATTTCCTTCAAATCTATCAGTTATTGAGCCATGATGTACCGAAAACCATACATCTACCAATAGAGCTTTCTTTGGTGTTGGGGCTCCTGTATTACTTGCTGCAGCAGCCGCAAGCGTAGCTGTTTTGGCTGCAGCGCTTTCTTTTATATCTGCCGCTGCGCCATTGATAAATGAGGTGACTGCGCAAGTGAGTATAAGAGATAAAATATTTAATATTTTCATAGGTGAACCTTAAGTTTTGAATAGGTTGTGAATTATTACAACATGAAGAGCGTAATGATTTTTTTATTAAAAACAAATATTTTTTATTATTTAGTTTTTGTGCATTCTGCAAATGATGTTAAAAATCAATATGAACTCAATCGAGAGTAACAACAGAAAAGACCTCACTATAGTCCGTTGTAGTGAGGTCTTTTTTTTAATTGGTAGTAATTTGCGAGTTTAACTTGTCTACTTAGTTAGCTTTACAAGCAGGAGCAACTACAATCGAAGGAGCTTTTGGCTCTTTATTATCAACTACCAGAACTTTATCTTTTGCATGTGAAGTAAAAGAATCTGTAGCATAATCTGTTACTGAACTTGAGAGATTAATAGGAGGGTAAGCTGCATACACTTTGTATGATTCAAATTGGTAACCCTCTCCATTCTTATTCGGCATTTCATGTAACATAACATCAGCTCCATACATTTGCTGTGCTGCATTAGCAATATCTGCCATTGTTGCATTTGCAGGAACAAGCGCATGTGTAGTTGCTGCTGAGTTGTTACCTAGTGGACGTGTGATAGGGACGTACCTATACCCATGTTGTTGTGCAGTTGCAATATGTGTACCATAAGGCGCTTGTGCTATTGCTTCAAGTGCAGCTGCACGTTGACGATCAGCCTCTGGTGTGGGGGCTAGGGAGATTGCCGCAAGAGCAGCGGTATGTTTGCTATCAGAATCTGCCGTGCTGGCAGTAGTTGTGGCAGCTGCAGTAGCAGTGGCACTGGCTCCTGCACCAAAGCTTGGCGCATAGAGTGCGAATGCAGTGAGCATTACAAGAGAGAATTTTGTTGTATTTTTCATACGAATACCTTTTGTTTAATAGTTTTAATACGCATTACAATGTGTGAAGAATACAAGAAGGCGCTTGAACTGTACAGAATTAAAAAACATATCAACGTTATATATTTTGACTTTAATATGCTGTAGTATGTGCGGCTAATTGAACATTAGTAGGCGTGGCGGTAGCTGTCCTCAAGTAGTAGAACTTTAACATCGCAAGACTTTATGTGATTAGGATTGAGTGTACTTGAGTATTTTGAAACAGGGTCTGCAAGATTGATCTGCCCAAGCTTGGCAAGTAGTTCAACTCTCATGTCCGTTACATTATTTGGTGTTGGTAACTCATGCAAGGTAAAGTCGGCAATTTGTAATTGGGTCTTAATATGGTCATGGACTGCTTGCATGGTAGCAGTTGCGGGAAAAAAGGGTACGTGCGTAGTAAGTGCGCTGAGCATTGAAGGAAGTACAAAAGGAACGCAAACAGTTTGAGCTGCAGTAGATTGCATGGCTGTGCTGTTTGCGGTAGAAGATGTTGCAACTTGAGCAGCTGCTGTATCTGCGGCTTTTTCTTTTTTATCTAGGGCTGCATGATCCTGCTGATGGATAGCAGCAGATGCGCTGGGTGCAGGTAATGGGCTTAGTTGGGGGGCGGCTGCGCTAGCGTTGACTGCTCCAACAGTTGCGGCGCCAAAGCCTATTTTTTGAGTGCCCCCAGCAGCATTCAATATGTCGTGTGATATGCACAAAAGTGTCGTTAAAAAGGATATTAGATATATATTCTTCATATTTTTACTTTCGTTATTTGGCGTGTGCTAATATTGTAGCGATATTAGTGCTGATTGCTTGGCTGAGGCCTGAACTACCGCGAGAATAGTTGTAAAAATCTGATTAGCGGCTGATAGATTCTGAGTATCACGATTGTCTGGATCGTAGACGAGACCCTTGCTCGTACAAGGTTGAATGAGAAAACCTCTGTGTGAATTATTTTCAAGTAGTTTAAGGATAGTCGTCTGGTCAAAATAGGTTGTACCTTCCGATGTGCCATCTGCTAAAAATAAACAGGTACCTTGTTGGCCTAATTCAAGTGTCTTTTTTGGTGTTAGTGAATCAAGTCTTGATTGATTAGATCCTGTAGCTGTAGCCGAACTAGTAGGAGCGGCCATAATTACCGGTGCAGATTGACTGCTGCTACTCGAAGATGATTCTGGGCAAGGTCCTCCGGTATTCACACGCTTTAACATGGGTTTGAGATACGCCCCCGATGTGCCTGAGGCAGGTAGGGTGGCTAAAAAAGAAGTGCTGGTAGTATCATCTGGTGACAGAGCGACTAAGGCAGTAGCAGTGCCTTTCACGCGTAAGCTACAGCTGCTAACCTCAATATCGCGGTTATCTTCATCCAAAGGGCCCGTATCATATTCGAACTCGATTTCTGGATAATTGGTTTGTGGTGGAGTTGTGGTGAGCAAAGCCAAAGCTGCCGCGGCAGCCTTTTGTGCTGCTTGGCTTGCGCAAAGCTGTTCTGACTGTGCAGCTCCTTTGAGCGAGCTCACAAGGAATAGAATTAATATACTTATTAAAAAAAGATTTTTTTTCATTGTGAAACTCCGGCGATAAAAATTTTGATCTATAACACTACAATCCTACCACATATCTTGCTTTTTTACAGAGTTTCCCTTTTAGAGGTTTGCGGATCGCTCGAAAGTCTATACCACCCTCGCCTCGGGCTAAAATTGACCACTTGTAATTATTATAAAAGCTGGTACCATTATAAGATGGGTAAAAAGGCCTTAAATGAAGGTGTATTATGAAGATTAAACCATTCTTATCCCTGTTGTTGCTAGCACTGGTTGGTATGCCGGGGTATGCCAAAGGTGCGCATCAATTACCTACCAGACATTCGTCTTCAGGTCAGTTTACAGATAAAGTAAATTTAATAGCTGTCGGGCAACAGGGCGATCAAACGACTTTTGTTTTTGGGGGAAAAGAGGATTGGCAGGATAAAGCCTTAGCATATGTAGTTTCTACAAAATCAAATCATTTTGAGATGCGTAAGTTGGTAACAAATGATTTATTGGTACAGTCGAAATATATAGCTACAAGTTCCACAGGTAACGTACTCATTTTTGCTACCTCAACAACATTACAAATATGGGAGCGCAATAAAAATAATGCCTATGTTGTTACGCAAAAAATTAAAAGCAAAGAATACTTTGATGATGTTCAATTAAGTCCAGATGGTAGGTTTTTTGTTCTTTTACATTCTGGTAGACGAGCTGCAATGATTTGGCACAAATGGGATGATGGCAGGTGGCGAAAAGAGCAAGAAATAACAGCCTGTGCCGTGGCAATTGGCATGCATAAGAAAAAGCCAGTCATTGTAGCGCGAGTTTCTAAAAGTAATGTACTGCTATGGGCAGAAGAAGATGTTGATTGTTTATGTGAAACAAAGTTTTCTTGGTTTAACGATAAAGTAGTAAATCTTCCAGGCAATTATCTTGCCGCAACTACTTATGGGCCTTTGCATATTGTGAGTTGGGATACAAAAAAAGTGTATTGTTGTCAGGTTCAAGATCAATGGAAAATACTTATGGATATAGAACAAGTCAAAGGACTGCAAGGTCGTAGTACCATACATAAAGTGGTATGTTGTGTTGATAGGTTTGATAAATTGCATATTGATGTCAGTTTTAAAAGTGCTGTGTGCAAAGGTCTTGTGGCACAACCGTTATCTAAAGTAGGGATAATTCAAGGTACTAAAATTTATTTACCTGAATTGCATTCGCCGATTATACATCTTGCTGGTGGATCTGCGTGTTTAGCAGCAGTATTTGAAGATGGTTCTTTTGGCTTACATAACTTTAGAGATGATACGACTACTTCCGTATTAAAGCTAATTCATAATGCCTTGCGCACGGACGATTATCAAACTGATACCGATTCCCACACCGATTCATATACCACCTGGTTGCGTAATAAACTTTCCCCAACAAACGTATTACTCGGCTTGGGAGCAGCAGCATGTTTGTATGGTGGTTATTATGCTCTGCACACATTAAATTCGTATGCGAATGTATATGAAAGACTCTGCAACCTCTTCTAATCAGTGGTACTGGACTCTTGAAATCAAATCAAATCTTTTTTATTGCATAGGTAATTGCGAAGTTATTGGGTTCGCGTTTGCAGGTAGCGTGTAGGCACCCATTGTTTATTGTTCCGCTTTCTTTGCTGCTTTTTTTGCTGCAAAAGCTTGGTAATGTTGAATGGTTCGCTGAGCAGCATCAGATGCGCGTATATCTATTTTTCCCTGCGCATATTCAGATGCAAATTCTTTAAAAGATCCTTAGAGAGCATCGTATTTTAGTACGGTGCTCTCTCTTTTTTTTTACAACGTATAATTGGAAATGACATCCTTGTTATTTTCCACCCTGAATAGCAGTTACAGCTGCTGATGCGAGAGCACTTGCCGCAACGGGAACAATTTTTGCTCCTGCTGTGCTCTGTGTTGCTGCTGAAGGTTGAGCAGATGCATATTTTTTGAGCATAATATAAGTTCTGTCATCTGCCTTGTGCGCAGTATCATCAGATTGAGTAATGGGCAAATTACCTATCGTATGAAAGTCGGTGCATGGTGCTGCATAAATCGTACGAGTAGTTATACCTCTTGTGCTTTTAGAGGTGATAATACTCAGCTCATTTAAAGAGTATGCATCCAATTTACGCAAAATAGGTGCAAAGCTTTCAAGAAGTTTGTACATGGGTTCGTTCAAATCAAGTGTAACGACCATATTGTCATCTGTCTGAGCCATTAACCCGCAGGATATCGGATGACCCGCAGGCCACAACTCAATGGAGCGCTGGGCTGGAGTACCTGCCTGGGCAGCTGTTGATGCAGAAGTTGATGCGGCCGCTGTTTTTTTATCGATGTCTGCTTTTGCTTGCGCTTGTGCAAGAGTTACTACCGTTTTTGGCGTATTATTTGCTGCGTAACTAGTAATAATTGTACAAGAAGTTACTAAAAGGAGAGCAAATTTAACTGTTTTCATACAAAGCCTTTCTTATAAAAATTGGGATATCTAATTTTGAAGTTTGTTGGAGGGCGTAGCCTTAACGGAGACGGAGGATGCTGTAGTGTCAGGCGCGCCAGCTAGTATCTTCAATTTTTGTAACCTTTCATTTAATGTGCCTGCTGCGGAACTTTGTCTTGTGAGAGTTGCGGGCCGGCGGGGAGTAGCCGGAGTTGTGGAGGTTGCTGTAGCTGCGGCTGGCGCTGCTGGCGGTGACGTTGTGTCGGCTGCTGCTATTGCGCTTGCACTATGTATTGCAGTGCCGTTTGTTTTTTGTGTGTTGGCTGTATTTACGGGAGATGGTGCAGGTGCTACTGGTTTGGCTGCGGGCGCTGGCACGGGTGCAGGTGCGATTGTTGCGGCAGCGAGGGCGGCAGTAGTTGCTGCGGATTGAGCTGGTGCAGGTGTTGGAGGTTGGGTTGGTGCAGATGCAGGTTTTTTAGAAAAGCCTAAAAGACGATAGTACTTTCTGTCTGGTTGGCCGATAATTTGCCCGACTGTTTCTTCTGTGGTTATTTTACGCATCCCGGCCGTTGTTTCTAAGTCTGCTGATCGTGCGGCCTCGATGACTAGCTGATTTACGTCTGCTACTCCAGCTTGCTCTTGTACCCAGGCCTTTAAAATATCAATAGAATCACTGCTATTAAATTTGCGTGATTTATACTGTATTCCTAAAACTATATCAACAAGATCAACAACTATTTTTGGTTCTGGTTTAGCAGGAGATGCGGCTGCAACCCTGGCGCGTGCTGCAGCAACTCTCTTAGCATGATCATTGCTCTTATTATTTGCCTCAGAACCTTTTGGCGATTTTACATGTGCCGCGGCCGCGTGAACTGTTTGCGTGGTAAATGCCGTGAGTAGTATCAAAAAAGAAATATTTATTATTTTCATAATCGAGCCCCTTGTGATTAGAATTGTAAAAACATTACAACATGAATAGAGTGTAAAACTTTTTACGGTATTTACAAGCAAAAAAAGAGGCAGAGCGGTTAAACTCTACCTCTTTAAATCGGTTATATTAATTATGTAAAATTATTGCTTGTCGGGTGCAGGAAAAGTACGTTGTTTAGCTTGTTCGTAAGCTGCAGTTGCCTCCGCCATTCGTGCTTGCATGTCTTTAGCGTGCTCGTTACTTGCCGCTTCTTGTTTTAAGCGTGCGTTAGTTTCCTCTCTAGTTTCAGGAACTTGGCGTGCAGACCATACAAGGTGGCCGGCTGCTAGTGCTTGTGCATCGGTATATTTTACTACTGTTACTGCGCCTTGAGCACGTATGCTTTGCATAGTGGCAAGGGGGGCATTTTTATTAATGATAGTAGGAGATTTAGGATCTGCAAGATACGGTTTGCGACCAAAAAAAGCTATCTCTTGACCGCCTAGTGCCGCATTATGAGTGGCGAGATGTTGCAAGAATTGCGGTTGTGATTCATTTTCAGAAACGTGGAGAGTAACCTGTGTTTCTTCGTACACATATTTCGAATACCCATTATAGCCGGTCGGTAGGAGAGTCGGACGAGATTGTGCAAGAAATACTGTTAATGGAATTAACTTGGGAGTTGGAGCCGGGGTAGCCACTGGCGCTGCAGCTAATCTCGATGCTGCTGCCGAAACTGCGGCAGCGGCGGTTGCCGGTGCAGGAGTTGGAGCTGGTGTTGCTGCGGGTGCTGGAGTTGGAGCCGGGGTAGCCACTGGCGCTGCAGCTAATCTTGATGCCATTGCCGAAACTGCGGCAGCGGCGGTTGCCGGTGCAGGAGTTGGAGCTGGTGTTGCTGCGGGTGCTGGAGTTGGAGCCGGGGTAGCCACTGGCGTTGCAGCTAATCTCGATGCTGCTGCCGAAACTGCGGCCGCGGGTGCTGCTGGTGCAGGAGTTGGAGCGGGTGCTGGGGCTGCTGCTGGTTGTGCGCTTACAGCGCTGGCAGAAAGAGCGGCTACGGTTGCAGCGGCTGCTAATGTTTTAGTATCAGTTTGTGAAGGTGTGGCAGTTGTTGTTTGTGATTGATTTGCTGCTTGAGGTGCAGTAGTTATACCGCTTCGCTGTGCTCTTCGATTTTTTCTGCTTTTACCACCAGCTGCCATCGTATCTAACGATGTACCTGCAACGAGTGCGGTAAGCAGCAACAAAGATAATTTCATTCTATTCATAAAAACCCCTTCGAATATAAAATTAAAAAATCTTTCGATGCGCATAGATTACTCTCATTTTTATATTTATCAATTATATAAGGCTTTTTTATAATCGTGCCGAGCAGTCATGAAAATAGCAAGAAAATAATGGATTTTAAAACTTATTGTTTCTCTACGATAAAATATGTATCAACAGGCAGTGCGCTGAGTAACGTGGCGTTATCAAGTTGCTTTTTTTGGTCAGCCAAAAATTTTAATTTTACACTATCGGCCTTTTCAGGATCTCCCCAAGTTCCTTGTGCATAGCGATGAGCAGATCCTACGGTAGCTTCAGGGGTGAATGCTATTTCGTGCACTGCATTGTCTACAAAGTAGGTTATTTTAATTGATTCGGGAGCTGTGGTGGTTGATAAGGTTGCACTTGATTTAGAAGTGCTCGCAATAGCGCTTGTTACCGATCCACTTGCTGCTGCGCTTGCAGTTGCTGTAGTAGTTGTAGCAGTTTGAGCTTTTTGGTTAGCAGCACTCGCTGCTGCAGCAAAATTGCTGTTTGCGGTGCATGAAGTTATCAAAATAATCGCACATTTGAGTGTTTTCATATGATGTCTCTTTCGGTAAAAATTTAAATGGCTCAATCATAAACCGTCCGTTTTAAAAACATTGTGGGCGGCGAAACTGGCAATCGCGCGGCTCTGTGAATCGGTAATAGGTAATGCTTCAGGGCCTATAGGTCATCGATGCCCTGATTAGGAATAGCTAATGAGTCAGAGTTTATGTTAACCATGCCCTGCGCAAGTAGCTCTCTAGCAGTTTCAATTACCATACTACTAACGGGTATGGCAGCAGATGTAGGTTGCGTAGCTGCTCGACGGACAACATATCCGCCCCGCGAACCTGCTGCATTTGCAAGAGCAGTTGCAGCAGTTACATTTGCCATTGCAGAAAGGGTAGCGGCAGCGGCGGTAGCTTTATGATCTGCAGTGGTTGGAGTTGCCAGTGCAGGAGCTGGAGCGAGTGCACTACTTTTACTGGCCGTTGCGGCGATTGCAGCGGCTGCGGTTGCTGCAGCTTCAGCTGTTTTGCGGGCAGCCTGCGCGGCACGTCTTGCCCGTCTCGACTGTGTTGTTTTCGGTTTACCTTTTTTTGGTGGTGCAACAAGTTCAATTGGTATGCTCGTAGCTAGAATTGTAAAGGTGAGTAGGAGTAATTTTGGTATTTTCATATGGTGTCTTTCCATAAAAATTCAAATGGCTCAATCGTTAACGGGCCGTTTAAAAACATTGTGGGCGGCGAAACTGGCAATCGCGCTGAGCTCTGAATCGGTAATAGTTAATGATTCAGAGCCTCGGTCATCCATCTCCCGAGTAAATAAATTTGTAGCAGTTGCTGTATATTGAGCTGGTTGGAGTGCTGCGGTACTAACAGGTGCTGTGGCAGCAGATGGAGCTTGCGTAGCTGCTCGACTGACAACCGTATATTCGCCTTGCGAACCTGCTGCACGTACAGCGATAGTTTGTGCTACAACAGGTGGGGACGTGGTTTGATGAGCTGCTGGGGGTAGAATTATATGATCACTACTTGCAGTATTTACAATGGCTGCTACTTTTGTGGCCGATCCTGTGGCAGTTGCGGTTGGTTGAGGCATTGCAGCTGGCGTTCGTGATTTACTGATAACAGCAGTTGAAGCAGCAGCAGATGCAGGACATTCAATTTCCCAAGCGTTAAGAGCAGCAGTAGCGCGGGCTGCATCTTTTTGATCTTTAGGCTGTAAAGCAGTAGGTGTGGCAGCAGAGGCAACGGGCGCAGAGCTTTGTGGAGCGGCCGGAGTAACTGGTGCAGGAGCTGGAGCGGGTGCAGTACTTTTACTTGCCGTTGCGGCGATTGTAGCAGCTGCGGTTGCTGCAGCTTCAGCCGCTTTGCGGGCAGCAGCCTCTGCAGCACGCCTTGCCTGCCGATGTTGTGTTGTTTTCTTTTTATTTTTTTTTGGTGGCGCAACAAGTTCAATTGGTATGCTTGTAGCTAGAATTGTGAAGGTGAGTAGGAGGAATTTTGGTATCTTCATTTTGATCACTTTCATTTTGGTGTTGCTTGTAATGCTTTTTTATCAGCTTCAGTTACCAACGCTATGCCATATGTTGGATTAATATCTGCAATCTTCTCAACCTTTCTTGTTAGATCAATACCCCAAGTTGATCCATCACCGGTGCCTACATGATAGAGTTCAAAAGATAATGTTCCATTTCCATTGCCGATAAGTTTATCTCTGAATGTGGCCCCGGCATTAGGGCTAAGTTGTATGCTCCTTAAAACGCTTATCGTTCTTTCTGTCACACCAGGCTTCGGTTGTTGACCAAAAGAAGCTTGCCAGTTCAGGGTTGATACTTTTATTTTCATTGGTAGCGCTGTAACGGCAGCAGCAGCACTTGCGTCTGGACTTGCGGGTGCAGTGCTTTTGGTTGGGCTTGTTGGTATAGTTACCTGTTTTTGTGCTACTAATGGACCAGCGCCACCAAAGATGTATGAACCAACTACAATGGTTGTAAGTATGGTAATAGTAATAACTGATTTTTTTATAGTTTTCATACGGTACCCTTATATTTTTGATAAAAAATAGTATGTTGCATCTGCACAGCATCTCCATTTTTACTTATTCTACCACCAATTATTTATTTTGTAGATTGTGTAACTATAACAAAAAGCAGCGTCATATGACGCTGCTTTTTGTTATGTTGGATTTTTATGCTGTTTATGTATTGCTAGTAGGTACGGGATTTGTACCTACACTTGATCCTGATAACGTAAGAGCTGCAGCGCTTGCGGCCGACTCAGCTAATCTTTGCGCTGCGCTGTGTGCCAGAGCTGCAGCGCGTGTGGCTTGAATACGTGCGAGGGCATATGGTGCTAAGGTGACTAAACAGTAATGTTGTGGTGGTTGATCATCTGAGCATTTCAACGTTAGGTTATTAGGTAAGGAATGTATTTCGGTTGCGTTTGGCAATGGTGTTACTGGTAACATTTCCAGTCCCAATACAACTCGGCCTAATTCTCCTAAAGAAAGAGTAGTTTTTTGAACACGTAAATCATTTCGTTGTAATAAATCATCGTTTAATCCCTTCTCAAAACCAGCTACAAAGTCAGATGTGCGGGCATATTGTACAATATCTATGATCAAATCTTTGCCTTTAAATGTTCTTAAATAAGTAGGGTATTCCGCTTCTGATTTCCCAAATCCATTAGGACGAAACGAGATAAGCCATTGATGTGTCATTAATGTAGCTGCTGCACTTTTGTTATCAACTGCAGTGGTGTGTGTGGCTGAAGTTGCAGCAGCGGCTTTTTCTTTTTCATCTGCCATTGCTGCCTTTGCAGCTGCTTCACCAGAGAGTGTAGCATGGGCGGATGCGGCTGATAGACTATTGGAAATCAACGTTGTTGCAACCATAAATAACATTTTTTTGATACGCATAGTGTCCCTTCAATGTATGGGTCAATTTTGGTATGACCCTAAAATAAAATCAACTAACTAGTAAATAGTGTATGCATATTACTTATTTTAACAATATTTTTTTATTAAAATAAAATTTTCAATTGTGATGTATGCAGGGGAATAAAAAAAGCAGCTCATGTGAATTGCCTTTTGTTGTTATATATAAAAATGTAAGACTACTTAGTGGTGTTTGTTGTAGCGAGATGTGGTTTTGTTGGCGAGTTACCAGCTGCGGCTAACGTTGTTGAAGATGATGCAGTAGTGGAAGTAGGTGCCGCAGCATTTGCCGCTTTGCGGCGGTCATCTTTTTCTTTCTCTGAAAGTTGTCCTTCTTCTAATGAATATAACGTTGATCTTGTTCATGGTAACTCCTTATAACTCCTACTCATTAGACCTCTTCTGAAACTATTATTTTAGGGCGATCGGAAAAGAGAGAAAACATACTTAATACAAATGACTATCTCTAATCCCGTTCGTGGTGAGTGTTTTGCGAGGTTTTCCGAGCAAAATGTATCGAACCATGTTTCCTTAGCAGCGCGCAAGCGCGCCTATTAAATTCTTCCTTTTTATAGGAAACTTTAAAATATAACATTTAAAATGATTTCGTTAAATTGGAATAGACATACGACATTTTACTTTAATAGGAAAAATATTAATAGGGCTCGCAATGCTCGCCACTTATAAGGAAGTATGGTTCGATACATTTTGTTCGCTACGCTCGCAAAACACTCACCACGAACGGGAATAGATAGCTTGCTTAAGTTTGTACGTCTTTTCCTTTTCTAATGCATAAGTTGGTGTCTTCCTTTTCGGGTTAGTTTCGAAAGAGGTCTATTAGTTATTTGGTTATCTGATCTGGCAATGGGTAATGGGCTCTTAATATCTAAAAAAGATAATCCGTATCATTTGGCAATTCGCCTCAGAACCCTTTAATGTTATTTTTTTTGTGCAGTGTCAGCAGCGTCTACCATAATATGGTAGCCATTAAAGCCTTCGGGAAATGAAAAATCGGTGACATTAGCGAGGGTAGTAAGCGGTATCATCTGCCTATTTTTATCCAACAACTTTACTTGTCCTGCTTCCCGTTGATAAAAAGTTTTATATTGGTTTTGCGCATAGGTTGTAATGTCGCTTACGGTAGGGTTAGACTTCTTGTTTTTTTGCCATAAGTCTCTCAGGGTTATCGTAACAAATAGCTTCAGGTCTTTTGCGTTATAGATAGCTATAGGTAGATCTAAATCGAGTGCTACACGTGTTGTTTCAATTGGGCTGGGGGCATGAGCGAGGGCAGCAGATGCTGCGATGGCGGCGCTCGACGCAGTTGGGCTGGATGTACTGGCAGTGGGAGATGATGATGGTTCACCAACATAAAGGGAATATATGCTGCCAAAATGGGGAGCTGGTAAATTGCTAATCTCTTTAAAGCTATGTAAAGACCTATCATTAAATTCCTGATCGGATATCGTAACTTTTCCTGCCGGTTTATCATAGACGCCTGTATATTGGCCCTTTGCCCATTTTTCAAGCGATTCTATATTTGGAAAATCAAAAAGAGGTTTAGAACCGAGTTTTATCATGCCTTGTGTACGATAGACAGTTACTTTTGGTTGCGTAACTAGAGAAGAAAAGTTGGCTGCAGATTGCTCAGTTACAGGTTTGGGAGCCAAAAAACGTTTCGGTTGAAGTGGTGTTGTTACTGCAGCATCAGCATCTACCTTTTCTTGTGCGCGAGCTTGCGGACCACCGATACGATCGTTTATGGTAGCGACTATTGCCATAGGTGCTGCAGTAGGTGTTTGAGGCGGTAATAACTTAATAGGTTGCGCACCTTCCATCAACATCTTCATTTGCAATGCTAGGTTGGCCTCAGGGTCAACAGTCATCACAAGATGCGTAACAGGTAAATCTTTTACAAAAGGACTTGGGCTTGTAGGCAATTGGCCAACAGTGCGCTCAGTTCTAACATCAATATCTCTGTGCGATTGAGGATGCCCACCTTGAGGACGAACCTGCAATTTTACTGCGGTATTAGGAAAATGTTCATGAGCAAAATCAGAGGCTGTTTTTAAAAGATCACTCACCGGTGCGGACGGATCATGACTAAAATATTCCCAGCCGCCATCAGCGCGCGCACCCAATTCCGGGCCGGTAGTGACAAGCACAACGCGTTTTTGAGAGGGCGCAAGTGAGGCGGTTGCAGCCAGAGCTACTTTGCTTTTCCTATCCAGTTCTGTATTCGGAGCAACTGACTTACTGGGCGCTTTCGTGCCCCCTGCATGCAGTTGCGAAAAAAGTAGCAATGTAAGAAATATTTTTATTGTTTTCATAGCAAAGACCCCTTATTGTAAATTGTTTAATTGTTACTACGCGTAAAGTATAAGAGTTTTACTATGAAAGACAAACGGTTTTTTATAGTGTTCTTTTTGGAACTATTACATTACTCGCTGCAGTTACGCATCGCGATAACTCATCAAACCCTAGAGGTAGTTCAGTGACTAGTTTTGTAGGATCTATTGTGCCTTGATCTAGCATAGTTAATTGAAGGGTATGACTGGGACGTTTAAGTTGTTTTTCTGCCCATCGTGTTACGTCAGCCGCAGTCTCAGTAGGGTTGCAGCTTTTTTCAAGCACTGTTGTTGTGCCATTAAGGCTGCAGCGAATACGTACGTTAACTTGAGGAATATTACTTGCTGCTGGTGCCAAACTGAGCGTAGCAGGTTGAGCAGGTGAGTGAGCAGGAGCATTTGATACTGGTGCGCTCATACTGCCTGCTAGTTGTGCAGTGGCATGCGCTTTTTGTTTTTTTGTAGACTCATCTGCTGCCTGCGTTATGGCGGAAAGTAAAAATAGTATTAATAAAAGTAATGATACGTGTCTCATAGTGTTCCCCTTTTAGTGAGACTGAACTGTTGTGCTTGCATCTTAAATGAATGACTATACCTTTATAATAGGCATACTTATATAGAGAAAGACAACAGATATTTTCTTTTGGTCTTTATGCCGTAAGAAGTTATAAAATGTTGAAAAAGGCAACATCGTTTGACATTGCCTTGCGGTTTTTATTGTTTTTTATTTTTATTCATGGCGGCAGTCGCAATGCTAGCTACTTGGTTTGGCTTTAAAGCCGCTTTTTTATCTGCTTGGAATGCTTGCTTGTCAGTTCTTTTATTAGCGGCTTCTCGTTGGAGTTGAAGGCGTTCAGCTTTACGGTGTTTTTGGCTAGCAAATCTCCCTTTGCCGCCGCGGGCTACAGTTTCTAGACCGATAGTTCCCGTTACCAACGCAAACATGAGGAGATATAGATTTATTGTACGCATATGACCCTTTCATACATAGAATAAAAATATTGTTATGAATTAAAGTACTTTCTTCGTATTTTTTTACAAGAATTAAGAGCTCTCAGATTTCTATTATTGGTTGTTAGAGGTTGCTGGCACCTGAGCTGGAGTTATACATTTAAGAGCAACGGTGAGTGTCTTGATAATTTGTACTGTTGTAAAGACTACTTTTTTCCCATCAATTTTTTTTTCGATTGTTATCATTGGCAAATCACTTACCCTGGTATCTTTTGTAACAGGTATTAAGTCGCGATGGTTCCAGCTGTTGTTATTTGTTCTTGCAAAGAGCTGTGGGGCCTCGCTACTTCTACAAGAGCTGATCACTTGTGCAAGGGTAGAAGTGTCGAGTGCATGAGTTATAGCGGTGGGCACGGGAAAAGCTAATTCTGCAGCACCTTGCGGGATACCTGAGAATATTTCTATGATACGGCCAGGAGGAGGTGGGATTTGTAAGTTTTCTTCCCATCTTTTAGTGATAGCTTGAGTAAGAATCATTGAAGAAGCACTTAAATTTTGTTGTCTGCCTGTTCCCGCTATGTACGCGGCAGGAAAAATAAGAAGGCTTATAAGGGTAAGTATGAGCAAATACTTTTTCATGTCTTAGAACCTTTGATACATTGTTTTCAGTAAAATTAGTATGTGTTTACAACGTCACGGCCATGTTCAGGTGATCCTTTTAAGCAAAATAGGTCTGGTTTAGAAATTAACATTAAATTAGTTAACTGTTGTTGCACTTGCAGTTGCACCTGCAGCTGGTGCCGATGGATAATCAACAAAAAGGCATATTTCTGATGCTCTGTTAGCATGTACACCTTGAGTCAATGGTATGCTATCGATGGAATGATACTCATCAAGAGGTTTGGCGGCAATCATTTTGTTTTCCTCATTGAATGCAAGAATAACCTTGACTATACCCGGGCCTGTACCGTCTTTTGGTGGTGTTCTTGGGATGGGGCCGTTTATGCTATGTTTTTCTGAGGCCCATTGTTTTAAGATTGCAATAGTATCATTCTTTGCAATCCACCTGCTATCAGCAGAGTGCCTGTCATCCATTCCTCTCCAGACTGCACGGTCTTTAGGCGATGTTAAGGAAGTTGCAGCGGACGCTGCTGCTGTTTTTGTATCAGCAGCAGATGGTTTACTTGCCGAAGCGGATGGGCAAGCAGCGGCTGCTGATTGGCCTGCCGCGCTTAGACCATGTGTGCTCAGTGTACTGAGCAATAAGAGTGTGATTTTTATTATTTTCATATGAGTATCTCGTATAGTTGGTTTAGAAATTTAACATTACATTAATTAACTGGTGCTGTTGCTGCGGAACTCGCAGTTGCAGTTGCGGCTGGGGTTGATGAATCATTAACCACAACGGTAACTGAATTAATTATTGTGGTCTGACTATCCTTTGTATGGCTAGTTATCCCACCATGAATCTTTCATAAAAAATTGCATATTGTGTAACATTATTAATTTAATTTGGTTACACGGTATAAAAATTAAAATATGTTGTTTACAACAAGAATAGTAATTGAATTCTAATTTTTTTACAAATTTTTTGGATGGGCACAAAAAAGCAGCGTCATTGTACGCTGCTTTAATAATTTACCGAATATTTTTTATGCCAAAAGCTTTTTCAATAACTCTTGAATAACTGCCGGGTTGCCTTTACCTTGCGTTTTCTTCATCGCTTGGCCAACAAAGAAACTAAATACTCGCTCTTTGCCTGCTTTGTATTCTGCAACTTGTTCAGGTGCGGCAGCTACAATTTCTTGAATTATTTTTTCGAGCTCTTGCGATGAACCAACTTGCTCGAGCCCTTTTTCTTTAACTACTGCTTCTGGTTCTTGGCCAGTTTGTGCAACGATCTTGAAGACTTCTTGTGCAGCGCGGTTGTTAATTACACCCTTTTCCATGAGTGCGATGAGCGATGCAAGCTTTTGGGGGGTAACTTTGCATTCGAATAACGAGATACCATGTTCATTAAGGTAACCCATCACATCGCGCAAAATCCAATTGATAATGCTTTTGTTCGGATGGATTTTATAGGTATCTTCAAAATACTGTGCAAGCTCAACATCATTTACCAAGATGTCTGCTTCGTAGGCCGAAAGCCCCAACTGTTTGCACAAACGGTCAAACTTTTGGTCGGGGAGTTCTGGCAGCACTTTACGCATGCGGTCGATCCATTCTTCAGTTACTTCGACCAACGGTAAATCAGGGTCAGGAAAATACCGGTAATCAGCTGCTTCTTCTTTGGATCGCATGAGCACAGTTTCTTTATTTTTTGTGTCCCACAGTCTCGTTTCTTGGCGAACTTTGCCGCCTTCTTCGAGTATAGCAATTTGGCGTTCAATTTCATACTCAATTGCATCGCCGATAAATTTAAATGAGTTAATATTTTTTAATTCAGCGCGCGTGCCCAGCTCTTTTGCGCCCTTTTTGCGCACCGAGATATTAGTATCTGCCCGGAACGCACCCTCTTCCATATTGCCGGTAGAGATATGTAGATATTGTACAATAGCATGGAGCGTTTTTAAATAAGCTTTAGCTTCATAGGTGCTCGAAATATCAGGATAACTAACGATTTCTAAAAGTGGGGTACCGGTTCTGTTTAAATCGACAAAACTTTCTTTGCTTGAACCGGCGTGGATGTTTTTGCCCGCATCTTCTTCCATGTGAATGCGAATGAGGCGAATTTTTTTGCTGCCACCATCTTCTAAGCGGATGGTGATAGAACCCTCTGTGCAGATGGGCTTATCGGCTTGTGTAATTTGATAATTTTTTGGCAAATCAGGATAAAAGTAATGTTTGCGGGCAAATTCACTCACCGGAGTTATGGTGCTGTTGGTTGCCAGGCCTGCAAGAATTGCGTTGTTAACCACCTGATGGTTGAGCACCGGCAACACACCCGGGTAGCCTGAGCATATTTGGCAGATGTGGCTATTTTGTTCTTTGGTCACCGAATTTGGGCATGAACAGAAGATCTTGCTTTTCGTGTTGAGCTGAACATGGACTTCGATGCCAATGTTGAGTTCGTAGCTTGGGTAATTGTCGAGGACTGTTGTGGATTTTGCCATATCATGCCTGTTAGGTCATTTAAATGGTGAGGTGCAAATGTATGTAACAAAGTTGTAAAAGCATCTGGTGATTGCATCTTCACCGCTCGTCCTGAGCTTGTCGAAGGATTCGGGCGGTGCATAATTTTACGTTAATGTACTACGCAGCGATCTCATTTTTTTATTTAAGAACTTTTTATAACAATGAGGACACGGCGCGAACATTTGCCGCTCCAGACCCTTCGACAAGCTCAGGGCGAGCGGACGGGGAAAATTCACTATCCCAGTTTTTACAAATGTTAAATAGTATCCACAACCGAAATGAAGTGGAGATCAAGACTTACTATACCACTATTTTTCAATTTTGTACTGATTTATTCCTAATCCCGGTGTGCTTGCCAGGGTGATAACGCAATTAAAGAGCTTTTCTAGGTGTAAAATTGCATTGTATTCGATCGTAGTAATGTAATTGAAGATATCTGGGTGCAGGTGGATTATAATCCGTTCGCCCGCTTTGCCCACTTTAAATTCATTCTTAAGGTGCTCGAGGATATTATATGCTTCAGTCTGCGGTGATCGGATAACCCCAGCACCGTGGCAGCATTTACAGGTTTCAGAAAGCTGGTTTAATAAGGTTTTGCCTGACCGCTTACGGGTCATTTCCACAAGACCGAATTCAGAAATTTTAAGCACCACCGACTGGAACTTATCCCGTTCGCGCAAGGTTTTTTCAAAAAACCGTAATAATTTATGCCGATTTGCCGAAGTTGCCATATCGATAAAGTCGATCACTATCAGCCCGCCAATATTGCGCAGGCGCAACTGGCGTACCACCTCTTCTGCGGCTTCGAGGTTTGTTTTGAGGATTGTATCTTCAAGATTTGTTTTACCAATGTAACGGCCGGTGTTAACGTCAACAACGGTCATCGATTCAGTAGTTTCTACCACAATCGATCCGCCGGAGCGCAGATTTACCTTTTTCTGGAGCCCTTCTTCTATCTGTTTTTCGATGCCGTAATATTCAAAAAGACTTGGTGGTTCAGAAAACAGTTTAATTTTATGGGTGTATTCCGGTGCCATCTGTTTTACGAATTTGTGTATTCTGTTTTGCACATCCTTGCTGTTAGTTATCACAGCATCAACATCATCATCTAAGGAATCTCTGACTACTTGTAACGAAAGATCGATATCTTCATAAATTTTTTCTTTTGGCTTGGCGCTTTCAAACTTTTCTTGGATTTCGCGCCAGGTTTCTACCAAATAGGTGATATCTTGGATAATTTCTTTTTCGCCCCGTTCTTCAGAAGTGGTTCTGATGATCGCCCCCATACCTTCCGGTAAGTTTTTACCCACAATTTCTTTAAGACGCGCTCGTTCTTCCCGCTGTTCAATTTTTTTAGAAATACCGATGCGCGGGATGTTGGGCATAAGCACAATAAAGCGGCCGGGTAAGGTAAAGCAGGTGCTCAGTTTTGCACCCTTTTCATAAACCGGTTCCTTGCTTACCTGCACAAGAATTGGGGCGCCTTCGGTGAGAATTTTGCTGATATCCAAAGGTTGATGGCGCGTTCTGCGGCGTTCGGGAGGTGGGGCTTCATGCCCATCTTCGCCGTGAATTTCTTCTTCTTGTTCCTGGGCAAATTCGGTTATTTTTTTGATAGCCAATTCACGATCAATTTCAGAGATATGCAAAAAACCAGCCTTTTCTTGGCCGATATCTACAAAGGCAGTTTGGATGCCGGGCAGAACTTTGGTTACCACCCCTTTAAAAAAGCAACGCTCAAGGGTTTGGGTTGCGTGGGAGGCAAAGTAGATGTTTTGCAGCTCTTCATTGCGCGTTATCGCTACTCTCGTTTGCCATGGGTATTCACTAATGAGAATTTTTTTCATGGTGCTTTCAAGACAATGGTGTCACAAATTTTTTCTGTTATACACATAAAGTATAACTACTTTTCCAATATACCTCATCTTGTTAACAATGAGTAGAAAATTGGCCAAAATTATGTTAAAGTGCCTTGGCAATTGTAGAAAAGTCTGTTCAGAATGAATGCTTCGCCGTCCTTTACGTATGGTAAAATGACGAAGGTTCACGGGACGGTGTTGTTTAACATTTATAAGTCTTCAGGAGATACGTATGAAAAAATACGGATATTTATTACTCGTTTTATTAGCGGCAGTTCCGGGTTGTTGCGGTAAAAAAAAGGGGAAAGGCAAAAAACACGGTAAAGAAGTAGCTCAAGAAATTAACATCCCAACGGCTGAAGATGGGGTTAAGAGTGTTTTTAGTGACGAACTTGGCGAATTTACCTTAGCAGAAGATGGCTCGGTAGTCAGAAAAACAGCGTTGTCGCAAGATGATTTTACCTGGTTAGATGACAAAAAAGATGGTTTTAAGCGAGTGTTCTTTGAATTTGATAAGTTCAACATCAAGGCTGATCAAGAATCAACCTTAGCGGCAAACATCGAACGCGCCAAGACCGTATTGAAAGAAAACCCTGATAAGAACATTACACTTGTTGTGAACGGTCATGCTTGTACTTCAGCAGGATCTGCAGTCTACAACCTAGCGCTTTCAGAAAAACGTGCTAAGGTTCTGGCTGATAAACTCAAATTAGCCGGTATTTCTAAAGACAAGATCAAAATTGTTGGTCGTGGCTTTGAAGTTCCAGTACTTGGTAAAGATGGTCAACCAGTAGCTGGTGATCGTGATACTCAGTGGCCAAACCGCCGTGATGAAATTCAAGTAATCATCGGGTAACTTGTCTGCCTGCAACTATGGCAAAACAGCTTTGTAAAATATGAAGGCTCATCGTAAAGATGGGCCTTTTTTTTGTGCTTTGCGGTAAATCATTTACAAAATCAGTTGCGTTCGTCAATTAATGGTAATTAAGCACTATTGTGGTGGAAGAGAGTACAATCTTTTTTAAAGGAGAAGAGATGAGTATGAACGGGAACAACGGCAAGAATGGCAAATGTGATTGTAAGAATTCTGGGTGTGGTTGCGGGTGCTGCACAGGAAAAGCGGGTAACCAGGCGTGTTCAAAATGCAAAAAAGAGATGTGCCCTTGCCATCGCTCAGGTTGCAAGTGTGATTGCTGCTGCACCTGTAAATAAGTAAACAAAAAGATTACGGTATACCATAGTAAGTTATTAGTTAGGGCTCGTACAAGCGGGCCTGTTTATTTATATAGATAAGGAATTGTAATGAAGCTCTTTTGTACGAAATGTAAAAAATTCTTTTCTCGATGTGATCATTCGCAACCAGCAGAAAAGTGTGCAGTGCGCACCATAACGGCAGAAAAACTTAAAGCAAGAATGGAAGTAATGGCTGGCCTTGCCGTGATTAATACCTTAACCAAAGAATCATATGATAAGTGCCACATTAAAGGTTCAATGAATGTGCCATTTGATGTTTTAGAGGCGGTTGCACGCAGCTGGGATAAAAAAACGAGTGATATTGTTGTTTACTGTGCCAATAAAGATTGTCCGATAAGCAGGAATGCCTTTAAGAAACTGTGCGAAATGGGCTTTGAAAAAGTGGTGGCATTTGAAGGTGGGATTGATGAATGGCGCTCGAAAGGTTATCCTACTGAGGGGACAAACTGTTAGTTGGCACTAAGAACTGGGAGATGTAATTGAAGGTGCTAGAGTGGATAGGTTCGAGTAAAAAAAATTAAAAGACGTAAATCATGAAAACAACAATAGGGCCGTGTCCGGGCAATATTTTTGCAGATCTAGGGTTTTTAGATGCTGATGAACGGTGTGTTAAATCAGATCTTACATGCCAGATAACCAAGATCATACAACAAAAAAAACTTTCTCCTGCAAAAGCAGCCAAACTGCTTGGAATTAGTCCGCAGCAATTACACGATCTAATACGGGGCAAGTTTATTAGCAAACCTTTCGATATCTTTTTTAAATATCTTTCACTGCTCGGCTATGAAGTTGCCATAGATATCTCCAAACAAAAGGTAAAGAGGGTGCCTGCTGGTGTAAGCAAAAATAAAACACAAATATCCAAGAAAAAACCAAAAGTACTCCCTAAAAATATTTCCCGTGAGCCTGTATCAATCCACGCCAAAAAAAGAAAATAATCATGTTAAAAAAACTACTTTTCATAACTCTTCTATTCTCAGGAGTTACCATGCTTGAAAGTCAAAAAAATAATGCGCCGCAAGTAACAAACTTTGCACCAGCGCAGCACATCAAAGTTCGCTACACCAACTATCGCGGTGAAGTGGCGGTACGCACGATAGTTCCTATGGAAGTCTTCTGGGGCAAAAATGAATACCATACGCATGAACAGTGGTTATTGCGGGTATGGGATGTAGAAAAAGGGGCAGAGAGAATATATGCATTAAAAGACATTAATGAATGGTATATGAAGTGAAATAAAGAAAATGGAGTGGATTTCAAGGCGGCGCAAGCTGCTTTATAGAATAAGCATCGATATTTTTTTCTTGCTGCGGTAATCTTATAGCGTGATTTTGTCATTTTTAATGAGGATACATCGATGTTCAAAAAAATGTTTCTGGTTACTGCTCTTTTCACGACTTCATTTTCATATTCTATTGATTATAAGGCGATACCAGGTGATATTTTAGGTGGACTGGCAGGAATCACGGGTATATATAATGGTGTTAGTCTTGTGTCTCGGTATTTTAATGATTACCCTAACTTTGATTATACCCCCAGAGCAAAAAGATTCGGAGCCTATACAGGTATTCCAATAGTTGCTGCATCACTGAATCTTTATTACGCAAATTCTCAATCAGCCCCGTGGTTAGGGGTTAAGCATATTATGGGAATATTGACCGGTTTAGCAGCATGTGGTTTTGTAATGATTAACGGAGCAGACGGATGGTATTTTGGTACAGACGGGAGCTATGAAATAGCATATCGTTGTAAAAATGTGACGTTATTTACCAGACTTGCTACTGCTGCATGTGGGGTTGGGATACTATGTTATGCCAATCGATGTTTGTTGAATAAGTAGAAAAAAAGGATAAATCGATGTGCAGAAAAATGTTTTTAATGATTGCTCTTTTCACGACTTCACTTTCATATTCTATCGATTATAAGGCTATACCAGGTAATCTACTTGGTGTAGTAAGTTTACCGGTTGGCTTATATAACTGTGTGTATGTTATATCGCTGCGTTGTAAGACTTTTGATTTTGATGTGACCGAATCTATTTGGGAAAGCAGAAGAAGAAAAGTAGAAACTACGTGGGCTTATGGAGTAGCTCCATTGCTCACCGGTTTCTTGAATTTCTATTACGCAAATTCTACGCAAGCTAATTCTTTAGGGGTAAAGCATATTGCAGGTTCTCTAGTTGGGGTGGCTGCTATGTGTACCGGACTGTTTGGCGATCAATTCGACTGGTATTTAGAGGATCATCCAGTAAATAAAGCAACGCGTGGCATTACTAGTTTGCTTGGCCTCACATTGTTGTATTATGCGAATCAATGTTTGTTGAGCAAGTAATAATGAGGTTAAATTGGTGTTCAAAAAGGGATTTTTAGTAATAACCCTTCTCGCAACTTCCATTTCATATTCGATCGATTATAAAGCGGTGCCGGGTTCTTTATTGGGAATTGGTGGGCTGGGAATTTCACTTTATAATGGAAGTTTTGTATTGCCAAAGATTTATGATGATTTTATTCAGCCAGCCTGGATCAACGCACAAGAATTAAAAGTACAAGCTGCGGGTGCGTACGTTGTAGTGCCAGCGATTGCCGGTTTATTGAATCTCTATTATGCAAACTCATCCTGCGCAGAAGGGGCGGGATTTAAGCATGCTTCAGGCTGTGTATTAGGTCTTGGAGTATGTGCAGTTTGTATACCATCTTTGCATAAATGGGATTTATATTGGTGGTCTGGGGACCGAAATCTTACGCGTCTTGTTGTTGCCCTTCAAGGTTTGAGCTTACTTTATTATGCAAACCAATATCTGTTACGCAAGTAACCTATTTGCCAATACAAAATTCTCTAAAAATCGTATCCATCCCCTGCTCGCTAATCGATTTGCCGGTAAGTTCCGCCAAATTTTCGAGCGTGTCTTTGAGATGGTAAGAAACAAGTTCATACTGAATGTCATCAGTGAGCATGGTTAACACCGTGCTCAATTTTTTTTCGAGTTCTAGGATGAGGTTAAATTGACGTTGGTTGAGCAAGAAGGGGGAGTCGAGCGATGAAAAAAGTTGGGATATTTTGTTTTCGATTGCTGATTCTAGCAGGTCGAGGTTATGTTTGGTGTGGGAACTAATCGGAATATGGTTCGATACATTTTGCTCAGCAGGCTTCGCAAAACACTCATCACGGACGGGGGGGGTATTTTCTTTATTCTGTTCATCCCGACTGCTAGGAGTTATATGGGGGTGCATGAAAGTATCCATACTATCCCGTCTGCCCTGAGTGATCGCCGAAGGCGATTGTATCGAAGGGTAATTCATTATAAAAAGCTCCCCAGCCGAAGGCTGCAAAACCAAATCACACTTATTCAACACCACAATAACTTTGCCTGCATAAGCAGCCATAATTTCTTGGTATACCGCAGCTTCTTCTTTAGTCATCGTGCGTGATTGATCAATCACCACAATAATAATGTCCGCCTGCGCAGCTTCATCAAAGGAGCGCTGGATACCCTGTTGTTCAATCACATCATCGGTTTGCCGCAAGCCTGCGGTATCAATTAATGTCCAGTAATTACCATTTTTATAAACCCCTGCTTCAATTGAATCTCGCGTGGTGCCGGCAATGTTGGTGACAATTGCGCGTTCTTTTTGCAGCAAGGCATTAAACAGGGAAGATTTGCCTGCATTAACGGTGCCGATAAGGGCGATGCGAATACCCTGGCGGATCTGTTGTTGTTGATTGAAGGTTTCTTTGATCGTGGCAATTGTTGTGAGTGTGCTGTGCACAATTACTTGTATTTGTTGCCCAAATTGCATTTCTTCATCAATAAATTCAAATGAAGATTCAGAAAATGCCAGCCCTTTGAAAAGTTCTTGTTCCATGCCTGCTACAAAGTGGGAAAAGCTCCCTTGCAGTTGCGCGAGTGATTTTTTGAGTGCGAGTTGTGTGTTGGCATTGATAAGTTCATTAATAGCTTCTGCTTGAATCACATCAATTTTGTTGTTGATTACCGCGCGCTTGGTAAATTCACCCTCTTTGGCGCTGCGCGCACCGTGTGCAATTGCTTGGGCAATGATTGCTTCCACAATAAATTGATTGTTGTGGGTGGTAATTTCCACCGTATCTTGTCCGGTGAAGGTGTGCGGCCCGCGCATGAGCAGGAAAAGAACGTTATCGATCGGGTTGCCGGCCGCGTCAACAACTGAGCCGTAATGAATGGTGTGCGTTGGTTGATCAGAGAGTTTTTTGCTGCTGGCAAGTTTACTCAGTGCCGTTGCGATTTCTATTGCGTTGATGCCGGCGATGCGTAAAAGCGCAATCGCCCCGCTTCCGCGAGGCGTACATTGTGCAATGATCGTTTGATCGTCTGTGGATACGAGTTTACCCAAATCTTTGCGTACATTTGGGCAATGGACATGTCGCAAAGTTAAACAACAACTACTCATTCTCTAAAATAATTCTCAATCCCTTAAACCGTTTCTTGAACTTATTCTTAAGCATCTGCATCACCAAGAATGCAAAGCTGCGTTGAAATACTTTATCGCGGACACTTTCTTCTACAACTGGTGCTTCAAAGCGTAGCATCAAGTTGCCATCGGTAACCTGTGTTGTCACATTCAGTGATGGCTTATTAAGTAACACGAGTGCTTGTTTTGTCCACTCTTGTGCCATGGCCACCATTTCTGAACTCCATACGTTGATCGGGCCGTGCCCTTCACCGCCGCCAGATCCTTCAGTTTTCTTTGGTTCTCGTGGTGCTTGCTGTTCTTTGGCCGGTTGTTCTTTGCGTTGTTCAGCAGCACGAGCATCTATAGAGCGTACTGTTGCTGTTTGTCGTGATGCTCTTTCCTCTCCTTCGCTTCGATTTGGACGTTCAGGTGCAGGACGTGAGGTAGTTTCAGCTGGTTTGGCATAAGGTGCGGGCCTCGAGGGGTGTGGTGCCCTGCCACGTGGTGCTGTTTCTCGTTGTTCACGATCACGTGAGCTTTCACGGTCGCGTGAAGGTTGCTGGCTGCGTTGTGGTTGTTGCTGTCCGCGCCGCGATTCGGTGCTTAGGGGCCGTTTATATTCAGGATGTTTACTTGTGGTTGTTGGTGCTTGCTCGTTGAATAAAATAGCAATCTTGGCCGATTTAGTGGTAAAGCCGATGAAGTTCTTTTGTGCTTCTTCGTATACTTTAACCGTGAATTCTAGTGGTTTGCCGGCTTTTATCCAGCCTTGTTCTATTGCTTTGGCAATTGATGAAGCTTCTTGCATTATGGATTTCATGCGTATATTTAACCTTTTGATTGTTGGGTGATTTGTTACACGTAAAAATTCAGGTTTTGTTTGAACTAGGGTGATTTCATAGTGATTAGAAATTGTTTTTTTGTGGTAACCATTTAGGAACTTATCAGGAATTTTGGGCAATGTTATGGGGATTATGTGTGGTCTAGGCCAAGGGCTGAGGAAATATGACTATTTAAGAAGCTCTTCTAAAATTATGTGGCCCGTCCGTCTTCGCTTTTACTACGAAGAAAAACTATACGGGGTGTTTTGCTACGCCGGACAGTCTTCACACAATAGATTGTTTTCCTTTTGAGCGTAGGCTGGCTGTGCCAGGCGTAACCGTAATTTCACTTCGAAGCCCCATCCCATGGAGGTGAAGACTGGAGCGGGAAACCGGACTCGAACCGGCGACCTTTGCCTTGGCAAGGCAACGCTCTACCAACTGAGCTATTCCCGCATACAATGATTTCAATTAATACTTAGCAATTTACCATGCTAGGTGCATTTGTCAATAATAAATAGGGTAAAAAGAGCCGGTATTCAGGGCGTGGGTGCCCAAGCCCTGAATACCGGTATACTTCGTTATATCTTATGTGTTTTTTGGTGCCCCACTGTTATCAGCAGGTGTTTGATCTTCTTCTGGTTTTATAGGCGCTTCTAAGTTTTCAGGGGAAGCGAGCGTTGGTTTTACCGGAGCTGCGGCTTCAAGTTTGCGCTTTTCTTTTTCTTTTTGCTGCGCCAATTTGATTTTATCAAGAGCTTCGGTGAACTTTTTTTCAACTTCAATCCAGTGTTTATAGGCGTCTTCTAAATCCTTATCTTTCCATTGCATACCACCCGTAGTTGCATCGAATGTTACGCCAGCTGTTCTTACTGTTCCGCGGCGCGTGCGAGTATAGAGCAGAGCATCTTCGAGTGCTTGACGATCATCTTGCTTACATTCTGGATCTCCACGTTCGAATGCTTTTATCTGCGCCTCGGTCATAGTATTTGCTAGCTTTGAATAGGCTAAATGAGCGTACATCTCGCCACAATAATTACACATAAGTCTTTGGCTCTGTTGTGGAGAAAGTAGTTCTCGGGCTTCGGCTGTTTGTAAGAATCCCTTTAATTTAAGTAACTGGGTGTTAGAAAGGTTTTGTATTCTCGGTTTAAGAATTTGTATAATTTCTGGGCGTACTTCTGAAGGTAACTTTTGAAGAAATACAAGGAGTTGCTCTGTTGAATAACTATTTAAATCTGGAGTAGGTACGGTAACGGGCTGTTCTTGCTTGGGTGCTGCTGGCGTTTCGGCAGGAGACGATTTTGTAGAGGCAGACATTTCTGTTTTAGGAGCTGGAGGTGTGGTTACTTCTTTTTTTACTCCGTCATGTGCGCCATACAATTGACCGCATAAGCTGATGACTAAGCATAGTTGAACTATCTTTTTCATAAATTTTCTTTCATATATTAATTTTTTAAAAATTAAAAATGTCCCTATTAACATACTTAATATCGTTTAAAAAGCAAGAAGCGAGTAAAAAAATCCCATGTGGCGTGCCAAAAAAATCTGTGAAATTGTTATTGGATTATCGAGTAGGATTTTTAGCTTTTCCTAAAGCCTGAGTTCCAGAAGCCCAAAGATGGGAGCTGGTAGAATAGAGAACCTGAAAGATTCCTGTCATAGCGATCCAGGGTAGCGCTCCTGCTGCAACAAAAGATCCAGCCTGCCATTTTTCTTTATTCCAGTCTTTCTCATCCGCGGGAGCTGGGGCATGATAGGCTAAGCGTGATCCTGTGTAACACATGTAAATGCTTGATGCAGCAATTGATACTTTAAGAAGACCATAAAACAACGTAGTATCTTCGCCAATATAGCTGAGATAATTATAGCCAATAAAACTACCTGCTCCTACGCAAGTTGTTATTTTTAAGTTGCGCCAAAGTTCGCTTTTTTCATGATCAGTCGGCACATCCGTAAATCCCGCTTTGAGCGCGTTATTATTTAATCCAATTAAAAAAATAATGAATAAAATTTTTTTTAGCATATCGTTCTGATTTGTTCAATATTTCGTACTTTTTTATCACTTTGACATGTAGCTTCATAGTATGTAAAAACAGCAATCTTGTCAAATTGAATTGTTCGGATTAATGGTTGCACAGCAGCGTTTTTTAGGGTTAACTTAGGAAATCGAAAATAGTTAATCAAAAGGGCTTTAATGCTTCATTTTGTAAAAGGTACTGTGCATACGGTCAAAGAGCAGTTTGTGGTGGTTGATACGGGCAGTTTTGGTGTCAGCCTACAAGTGCCTGAATCTTCGCTGTTTCAGGTAGGCACTACGGTGCAACTGCATAGTTATATGCATTGGAATCAAGAACAAGGCCCAAGCTTGTTTGGGTTTCAGACCGAGCTAGAAAAGAGCATATTTTTGATGGTAATCAGTTGCTCCGGTATTGGGCCTAAGATTGGGCTGGCAATTTTAAGTGGCATGACACCTGCAGTCTTTTTGAATGTGGTACAGACCGGCAATGAAGAGGCGTTAAGTGCAATCAACGGAATTGGTCCTAAAAAAGCGGAGCAGGTGATTATGCAGCTCAAGCATAAGGTCACTAAATTACTTGAATCGGGGATCGAAGTTGATTCGTCAGCCAATGTTTCTCAGTGGCAAGATTTATCAAAAGTGCTTGTTTCACTCAATTATTCACGCTCAGAGGTTGCGGGTGCACTTAAATATGCGCAAGAAACCCAGCAGCCCGGGCGGGCGAGCTTTGATCAGTTACTGCGCACAGCGCTTTCATATTTGGCGAAGAAAATTTAGAAAAAATCATTTTAGGCTATAAGGACTGATGGTTCGATACACCTCGGCCGGAGGCCTCGGCACTCACCACGAACGGTAGATAGGTTTCATATTTGTCGTAGGTGAGTTTGTGCATGAGGCAATAAACTAAATGATTCCAGAGATAATAACTCTAGCAAATTCATAAATCCCGTTCGTGGTGAGTGTTTTTTGCGCAAGCAAAAAACGTATCGAATCCATGGACGGGCAAGTGAATAAGGCCTTACATGGACTTACTTAACATCCTCAACTCCGTAAATTGTACCCTCGGCTTTCCAGCCACCCTTTTATTTCTGGGTGTCGCCCTGCTGTTGACCATTAAAACTGGTTGCATTCAGCTGCGGGCCCTGCCCCGTTTTTTTTATCTCCTCAAACACCAAAATAAAGGCCATGCACATGGCAAAACAATCAGTTCGTTCCAAGCCCTTTTTACTGCGATGGCTACGACGATCGGGATCGGTAATATTGTAGGGCCGTCATTAGCTATTATTGTTGGTGGGCCGGGCGCATTATTTTGGATTGTGGCGTATGCCTTTTTTGCTGCAGTTACCAAGTTTACCGAAGTCACCTTTGCGGTGCATACCCGCATAAAAGATGCAGATGGTACCATCATCGGTGGGCCGATGCAATATTTACGGGCGGTGCATCCCTTTATCGCCAACTGGTATGGTTTTATTATGATGATTTTATTTGCCGGATGGTCTGGTACGCAGGCAAATACGCTTGCAGGAATCCTGGCAAAAGAAAACATAGCAACCTGGCAAACGGGTCTTGCGCTGGCGATCATTGCCACGTGGGTTTTAATTGGGGGTGCGCAGCGCATCGGCTACCTTGCAAGCAAGGTGGTGCCGGGCATGTTTGTAGCTTATCTGATCTTTGCGCTCTCTATTTTATTTAAAGATCTACCAGCACTTAAAGACGCCTTCTATTTGATTATGAGTAGCATTTTTACCCCCGCCGCAGCCGTTGGCGGCTTTGTAGGTGCAAGTGTGTTTGATGCGATGCGTTCTGGGGTCTATAACAGTATTTATATCACCGAGGCTGGAGTCGGTACCGCATCGATTGCCCATGCACTTGCTGACACCAATCGCCCTTCCGATCAAGGAATCTTGGCGATGTACTCAATTTTTGCCGAAATTTTCCTCTGTACTCTTTCAGGGTTGCTTGTATTAGTAACGGGGGTGTGGCAGGGGGGGGAATTTAGCAATACGTTAATGTACGAAGTATTTAAACTACATTCACCGGTACTTGGTCGCTACTTATTAGTGCTGAGCATTGGGCTATTTGCGTTGACTACGATTATTGGTAACAGTTTTAACGGAAGCCAAACCTTTTCCAGTTTCTTTGGGCACAAGAGAGTACGCTGGTACTATCTGTTTGTGGTACTGCTAATCTTCTTTGGCGCGCAGATGCGCGTACCCCTTATCTGGGCGATGATGAACTTTTTGCTGACGTTTGTGGTGGTGCCCAACTTGTTGGGATTGGTGGTACTTAGTTTTAGAAAGCCAAAAGTAATGAGCATTGAGAAATAACCACGGACGGGAGGGAGAGATTGCCTTATTTTTCTATGTACGCCTTCGTTTCTTCCGATTGCCCAAGCGGAGAAATGGAAAGGTTACTTTGTTATCTTGAGGATTCTTGGATCGAATTCGCGTTTTAACGTTTTCTCGCCGGGCCCCGACCATAGCGTAGCGGAGGTTGGGTGGTATAAAAAAACCCCAACTCATGGATGTGTGAGTTGGGGTTTCTAAATTCTTAATCGGTATCCATTGGTATCATTCAAATTGATCGGTTGCCGGTTTAACCGGGATACTCGGCTGTATAAAGCCTGGTTTTACGGGCCCAACGCCTGTGGCTACCGCAACAGAAGGAGTAACTTTGGCAAGAAGGTTACGCGCTTGCAATTCTCTTTTTGCCCGAGCGGCAAATTCATCCGTTTCTTTTTCAAATTGTACTGCATCTGCCAGGAGTATGTAGCCAGCATTTTCACTCGCTTTTTTTAATGATTCATCAACCGCTGCATAAACTGCTGGATCCATGGCGTCTTTTTGGTCGGCCAACATAAGACGTTTTTTAGGTACGAGTGCAAAGTTGAGTACATTATTGTGTCGGTTAATTGCGCCTTCAACTATTTCTGCATTCTTTTTTAGTTGCTCCACTTGCTGCTCTTTGGCTGTGGGCAGCAGTTTGCCAAATCGTTCCCATGCTGGAAGAAGAAAGTTTGCTGTGGCAGTTGCAGCAAGATTACCAATCACGCGGCCAACGCCCTCTTCTATATTGCCTGGGGCATCGGCAAGAATATTTACCGGTATTTGTACTATGCTGTCAACCGGATCAGTTGGTATTGCCGTATTGCGTCTTCTGCTTGTTGTGGTGACGCTCAAATTAACTTTGTCAGCGGTTATCTGAGTTCCATTCAGCTGGAGATCGTTAAAAGTGTTGCGAGTTTGAGGGGTTTGATAAGTTCTACTGCCTCCGCGAACGCCATCAGCTACTACTTGGGTAAAGTCTGATGCAGAAGCCTTCTGTCCAGTTTTATTTATTGCGGCTTGTTTCTCTTTTTGTACATCCTCGAATCTTTGACGGCCAGTACGGTCGTCGATTGGTTTGAGTGGCTTTGGCTCAGTAATTACAGTTTTTTCAGAAGAAGTTATATCATCGCAGGGGTCAGGGGCGCCAACGAGTTCATCTTCAACAGTTACGTTCGGCGCAGGTTTTTGTAAAGAATTATCCTCTGCATAACCATTCGAAAGAGTTTGTTGTTTTTGCCTCGCTATCTCTGCCGCATTTATTTTTGTATCAGCAGCTTTGAGTAATGGCATAACAGAACTTAAAAGTAGAATGACTAATACCTTTTTTATCATGATGATCCCTTTTGATTTTTTTGCTGTTGCGCTGCAATTTTTGCTTGCATTGCGTCCGCTAATCTCTTGCTATCGGCTTCAACGTTTGCCGAGTGTGCGCGTAAAACTACCTGTAGATTTTCTGTAGCGCGGTGTTGAGAAGCTTCGGTTTCTTTATATATATCTTGATTGCCGTGCTCATCAGCGAGTTGTTTATTCATTTTTGCATTATTAGCATTCATTTGCATCAATGCTTGTGCTTGCGCATGTTCTGCGGTTCTTGGTGCCAATTCTTGCGCTGCTTTTTCTTTGGCTCGTTGCGCATCTGATTTGAAGAGTTCTTTGCCTATTTCCCATAAAAGAACACCAACGGCACTTGCAATTGCATAAGAAGCGCCACTTATGGCAGCTTGTTGGTACCATGGCGGCGGTGGAGGGGGAGGTTGTGGAGCAGCGCCATGATCCGCTGCGCAGAGCATAGACGGTAACAAAACGCCAATGCTCAGCATCAGCAATAAATAATTCTTATTGTCCATAAATCCCTATTTTTATAACAAAATTTATGTACATATCTTAACTTTATTAAAACCTGAAGGCAAGTGGTAAGGAGCTTATTTACCAAGCTTTTTGAGGATTTCCTGTTCTTTTTTATCCATCACCTTGTAATCAGCATCGGTTACGTGATCATACCCCAATAAGTGGCAGATGCCGTGCACTAATAAAATGCGCATACGTTGTTCGAGCGTTACCCCATACCGCGGCGCATCTTTTTGAATGTAGAATGGGGACATAATAAGATCTCCCAGATTTCTATCATCCACCGACATCGGTTTTATGCGCCCACCAGGTTTTAGAGTTGGATGGAAAGGGAACGAGAGGATATCGGTTGCTTTATCTTTGCTGCGAAAGTGTTTGTTGTATTTGCGGGCGGTGGCGTCGGTGGTTATCCAGATGCCGAGATCAAAGTCGGGGTAATCTACGATTTTGAGGATTTGTTGGGCATCCTGCTTTAATTTTTTTATATCGATGGTGATGGAGCGTTGGGTGTTTTTTATGTGTATCATTTAATCTCAACTTCAATGTGTGCCGCATTTGCCGCCGTATCCAAGTAGCAGGCACCAATTTTTTTATCTCGGTACACAATATTCTTGGCGTGCGTAATGCCCTTGAGTGTTTGTTCCAGTGCAATCAACCCTTTGAGTTGTTCTAAATCGAACGCATACACTTCCAACGTATCGAGTTCTGCTTTAAGTGATAACTGGTGCTCACTTTTTAATTTACGAACTTTAGTAATTAAATCGATCATCAAATGCATGGTATGTGCACTTTCAACATACGCTTGCGTGTGCTGATACGCGGTAAACTTAGTTTGATGGAGCGATGTAACTTTTTCTTTTTTGCGATACACAAGATCGTATAATGTTTCTGTGATGTGGGGCAGAAACGGTGCATAGAGTTGCAAGATACGCAGGCCAACGGTGTAGAGGGTGTGGCGCGTTGCATGGACTTCCCGTGCATCATAATTGAGGGGATTGAACAGTTGATCTTTGATGATTTCCAAATAATTATCGCAGAAATTGTGCCAGAAGAATTTTTCAATTTGATCGAGTGCAAGACTGAATTCTTGTTGTTCAAAATACTTTTTATAGTGTGCAAAACATTCAGTTGCAGTGTGCAACAACCATTCGTTTGGCGCGCCCAGATGGTTTGATTCAACTGATGCTGACTCAAGATGCGCAACATGTTCTTGAATAAATCTGAATGCATTCCAGATTTTGGTGATTAAGCGCAAACCGATTTTGAGTTGATTTTCAGAAAACGCAACATCTTGACCAAGGGCGCCAGATGCTGTCCAGTAACGAATTACGTCAGCCGGATAATTCTTTAATAAATTGTCCGGTTTTAATGGATTGTTATCTTTTGATTTAGAAATTTTTTCTTTTGCATCGCTTAACACATGCCCAGAAATTACAATGTCGTGCCACGGAATTGTTTCAAAATGCATCCATGATTTAACGATTGTGTAGAATGCCCAGGTGCGGATAATGTCGTGCGCTTGCGGGCGCATGCTCATGGGGATGAATTTTTTTAGTTCCGCGGATTGTGTGAAAGCTGAAGGTGCGGCTGGATTAAAATAAAGATAACAGAGCTGCGGTGTGATTGATGAGGTATTCCAGGTGTCCATTACATCGGTATCTGGCGTAATGCGTGAACTTTTGCATTTGGTGCAATTACCCGTAAACTTTGTTTCTTGCGGATCGATCGGGAGTTTATCAATGGGGGCGAGCAATATCTCTTTGCAATCGAGGCAATGCCAAACCGGAAATGGAATGCCGAAAAAGCGTTGGCGGCTCAAGCACCAATCCCAACTGATATTTTCTACCCAATTTTTATATCTTGCTTTCATAAATGTGGGATACCAGTTGATCTGATCAGCAAGCGCTAAAAATTTCTCTTTATGTTCAAGAATTCTTAAAAACCATTGCGATAGCGCAACGTATTCGATCTCTTTTTTGCAGCGCTCGTGTACGTTGACTGAATGTTTTATCGGGTTTTGGCGCAACAATAAATTCTTTTCTTTTAGTGCATTGATGATTGTTTCACGTGCGGCTGTGGCGCGTAGGCCTGCCAGAATGCCGGTATCAGGTAGCCACTTGCCATCAAGGCCGATCGATTGTTTGTACGGTAATTTAAATTTCTTGTACCATTCGATATCTTTTTTATCACCGAAGGTGCAGCACATTACAAGGCCGGTACCTTTTTCTATTTCAACACCTTCATCTTCCAATATAGGTACTTTATTTTCAAAGATTGGCACTGTTGCTTGTTGGCCGCGTAAATATTTGTAGCGTTCATCGCCTGGATTGTAGAGCAATGCAACGCATGATGATAGAAGTTCGGGGCGTGTTGTGCCGATGAGCAGGTCTTTACCGTCTTGTGATTTAAATACGATATCATTAAAAAATGATGGTTTTTCTTCGTCATCCAATTCTGCTTGCGCAACTGAAGTGCGGCACGTAGTGCAATATAATGCTGGTTCATAGGTGCGGTACACATACCCTTTTTCATATAATCTAATAAACGATTCTTGTGAAACTTTGCGTGATGCATCAGAAATAGTTGAATAACAAAGTTGCCAATCAACCGAAAGGCCCATGCGCTGCCAGAGTTCTTGAAATGTTTTTTCTACGGCTTCAGTTTCCTGTAAGCATAATCTGATAAATTCTGATCTGCCAACGGCGTGCGCACCAATGTCTAATTTTTTTTCTACATACCGTTCGGTTGGTAAACCGTTATCATCAAAGCCCAATGGATAAAAAACAGAAAAGCCGCTCATACGTTTATAGCGTGCAATGATATCGGTTTGTGTGTAGGAAAAAATGTGGCCGATGTGCAGCTGGCCCGAGACCGTTGGGGGTGGCGTATCGATGCTGTAGAGTGGGCCTGGGTTATGTTGGGCTGTGTAGGTTTTGCTTTGCTCCCAGAGATCCTGGGCAGCTTTTTCGTATTTTAAATGATCGTATCGTGGGTCCATGGGTACTCATTAGAAGGGCGATGGGGTTTTTGATTTCTAGAGGTAAATATTCTCGCATAAAACGGGGTTTATGTCACCAGTCTTCACCTACATTGGGTGGGCCTTTATTTTAAACCATTGCATTCTAGATAATCAATACGTTATTATTTAATTAAAATTTGAATTAAATAATTAAAAAGGATTCTTTATGTTGATAAAAAAACTATTTACAATTCTGGCATGTATGAGTTTAATTTGCTGTTTTGTAAAGAATATGAAAGCTCAAGCAACTCAATCTTCTCAGGCCGATTCATCGCCATCTCTTGTTTTTATTAATAATACTGGCGTGCCGGATAATCAATTGATATTAGAATTATTGAGTCCAGTGCCTGGTCAAAAAGGAGCACTACAAACACGGGTTCCATTTCAATCAAGTAACCATCAGATTGTTGAAATTAAGGTGCCAGATAATACTGTGGGCTTTATAATAGGTAGAGAGGGTTATATGAATTGCCAATATTGGACAAATATTTCTTTTACCGGAAAACATACATACAGTGTAACTATAGGGGAATCTCCAAGTAGCTATGTGTATGCTCTTCCTAGTGCTATTTTTTGCACAGAAATAACCCCATAATGTGCCCCTACGCCATTACTTTCCCACCCATCTGCCCAAGCATAGTCTGTGCAACCGTACGAATTTGCTTGGTAGTTGGATCTTCTTTGCTCGCGCTATTTTTAACAAATTCTTCCAGTAGGCCTCGTGCTTCAAGACCCTTGCCGAGTTTTTCTAAGCAACCAGCGATGCGGATGTAGACATAGGGAAAGTTATCTTTTATATGTTCGATCTTTTTAAAACAAGCGAGTGCTTTATCAAATTTTGTGAGTACAAAATAGGTTTCGCCCAGATTATAGCATGCTTGTACTGCATTAGGATCTTTTTTAATCAACTCTTCATATACTACAACTGCCAGGTCATATTTCTTGGTGAGAAAGTATGCATTAGCCAAGTTAAACGCTGCGTCGGGGAATGCAGGATTAAGCTCCAGTGTTTTTTTATACGCAAAGATTGCATCATCAAATTTCTTGATGGCCATGCTAACTTTACCATAGGTGCTAAAACCAATCTCATTATCAAAATCACCCTTCATGCATGCATTTTTAAAGCATTCCCACGCCTGCTCATTTTTATTTTGTTCTAAGTAAACGCGGCCTAAGTTAAAGAATGCTTTACCATAATATGGGCGCAGTTGCAGGGCAGTTTTTAGAATCTGTTCTGCTTGAACGTAATCCTTTTTATTGCTCAAGAAAAAAGATGCAAGGTTATTATACGCCTCTGGGTAGTAGGGATTGATTCTAATGCCCTGTTTTAGAGCTTCAATGGCTAGATCAATTTTCCCGGTGGCTGCATAGGCAACCGCCAAGTTGTTCCATGGATCTGGATACACTTTATCCATAGAAATTGCTTTTTTAAAATATTCAATCGATTCATCGAATTTGCGCAGATTTTGTGAAAGCTCTACGCCGTAGTTGTTGTAGGCACGTGCTTTACCGGGGGCATTTTTGATCATATTACCCCAAAATTCGGTACCCGAACGCCAGATCGTGTTACGCGCAATGGTTGCTGCACCAATTGGTAATGCAAGGAGGATGATAATGGCACATTGACCGACAGAACTGTGCAGGCTTGCAGGAACTGTTTTGGCAAATGCAAAAAGACGTTGTATGCCATAAATGCATGCACAGGCAATCAAAAAGAGCCAACCAGAAGAGGCCATGTAGGTTTTATAATCAACCAAGAGTTCAGGTGATGGAATAAATGATGAGCGCGGTGCGATGCAGAAGGCGAACCAGAGGGCACCGAAACCGATGATGCTTGCTTTATTGGCTTGTAGAACTTTGAAAATGGTAAAAGCAAGGCCAAGCAATATGGTAAGCGGCACTATGCAGTCGGGTGCCAAAAAGTGGCGTACCATTACCCAATCATATTCAACACTAATATTAAACGGCCAAATGAACATCCAGAGATAGTGGAGAATGACTTTAAATTGGGAGATGAAAAAGTGCAGCGGTGTAATTTTATCAGTTTGATGGGCAGTGATAACGTTGCCCATATTATTTTTTGCCACCATGTTCATGCCGAGGATATTGATAAAAAAAGCAGGCTTTAAGAAATAAAGATAAATCCCAATAATAAAGATTGCGAGGATGCTGTGGAGCATAAGACGTTGCTTTAATGGTTTCCAATCGCCTTGAGCGCAGAAGAACCAATCGACGAGTAGTAGCAGCAATGGTGAAATGATAGCGATCTCTTTGGTGCCGCATGAAAGAGCGGCAAAAACAAATAACAATGTGGTGCATGCAAAACGGGTAATAGAGCTTTTAGTGTGTGCTCTGATTACAAAGCACAATGCCATTGCAGTGATAAAAAGTGTGGCAAGCCCTTCCAATTGGCCTTGAATGACATAGGAAACTGTTTGTGTTTGTACCGGGTGCAGCAGGAAAAGCAGTGCGGTAAAGAATGCTATTGATAAAGAATTTTGTTTGAAAAAGCTTTCTTTTTTTAATTTAGAAAGTGCGTAGCGGAAAAAAAAGAATAAGAGAATGCCGGTAATAGTGTGAAATGTAACGTTACCAAGCCGATACATGAACGGATCGAACTTTGAAATGCTATAATAGAATGCATTGAGCCAATAGCTGATCCAGCGTGTACCGGTAAAAAAGAGTGCAGAAAAATTATTAGCACGGATATCAAAATATTTGGTAATGTTTGCAACATCATCAAATTGGAATGCATAATGGAGTGAGGGTGAGTAGACGATGGCGGCCAACGTGGCAAGAATCGTTGGCGGGATTATATACGAAAGTAATGAATTACGTTGTTCGATTACTACAGGACCTTTTTGCTTCATGAAATCTCCTTTAAATTTGGTCCGTATTTTATCAACCTTGCGGTAATTGTCGAGTTGCGTATTTTGACCATCCGTAGTATTTTTTTTAGAATGAATTGATCAAAACCCTCTTTTATAACCATAAAAAAATATGTTTGATATACAAAGCGCAACATCCATAATCAATATCATTACCCTTTTGATGGTCTATTTGTTTTCCATTACTATTGCGGGCTTTATAAAAGCGTATGTAGCACATAGGATGGGAGATGAAACGGCAACGGATCTTGGGTTTCTTTCATTAAACCCGATGGCCCATTTTGATTTTATTGGAGCTTTTTTGTTACTCCTTTTTGGCTTTGGCTGGGGTCGTTTTATCCCGGTCAATCCGTTTAACATTCACGGTGTGTGGCGCCGTGCAAAATTGACGGCCGCCTATTTGGCGGACGCGGGGGTGCATTTGGCCATTGCACTTATTAGTTTGATATTGTTAGTGGTGATTTTTGGATTGCAAGTATTGATTGTTGCTAATCCGATGATTTTATCTGGTTACCTATCCCATGCTACACTGGCCCAGTTGTATACTGAAAGTTCATCACTTTCTATTACCTTTGCATTTTTGCTTATTGCGATGGCTTTTTTTAATGTTTTTTTAGGTGTACTTGATCTCCTTATTAACGGATTTGGGCTTGGTATGGTCTTATTTGCGCTGCGTGAAACGCAAGGGGATGAACAAGATATGCAGAGCAAAATTTATGAAATGTATGGCCACTATTTAGTCTTTATCATTCCGATTGTATTGATCTTCTTTTTTGCAGGGCCATTGCGCTACTTAGTTGTGTATATGATGTCTATTATTGGCTATGGCGTTGCCCATCTTACGGGTGGAATCTAAATGAGTGATACGATTACAATATTGGCTGAAATTAAGGCGGGAACGGCCCAAATTATTCCCGAACAAGAGCTTTTGAAAAAGCTGCAATCAGGCAAAAAATTAAAGGTGAAGTTGGGCATGGATCCAACAGCGCCGGATCTGCATTTGGGACACGCAGTTGTGCTTTCTAAACTCAAACAATTTCAGGAATTGGGGCACGAGGTTATTTTTTTAATTGGTGATTTCACGGCGCGTATTGGTGATCCAACGGGTAAATCAAAAACTCGACCTCCCTTGGGGCACGAGGAAGTTGCGCGCAATATGCAAACCTATTTTGATCAAGTAGGTAAGATTTTAGATCCGAAAAAAATTACGGTTCGTTACAATTCTGAGTGGTTAGATACGTTAAGCTGCAAAGAGATTGTGGAACTACTTGCCAAAGTTACGCTGAGCAGAATCACCGAGCGTGAAGATTTTGCGCAACGCATTGAACACCATCAATCAATTAGTTTTCATGAACTGCTGTATCCGATCTTTCAGGGGTATGATTCAGTAGCATTGCATGCAGATATTGAGCTTGGTGGCACCGATCAAACATTCAATTTACTTATGGGCCGTTATCTGCAAGAACATTTTGCGCAAGAACCGCAGGTGATTATCACCACCCCACTTTTAGAAGGTTTAGATGGTGTTGCCAAAATGTCTAAATCGTTGGGTAACACAATTGGACTTTCTGAGCCGGCCGACCAGGCGTATGGCAAATTAATGTCGATGTCTGATGTTTTAATGTGGCGTTATTATGAAGTGTTGCTGCACAAAACGGCTGCACAAATAAAAAAGATGCAGGATGATGTGCATTCTACGGCTGTGCATCCGATGGATCTTAAAAAAGCGATGGCGCATGCGGTGGTTAAACGATTTTGGGCAGAATCTGAAGCGGATGAGGCACAAAAATCTTTTGAAGCGTTGTTCCAGAAAAAAGATTATTCAAAAGCACATGAAGTTACGTTAGCTGCTGATATTCCTAATCCTGTCTGGATTGTGGATCTTTTAAAAGCGTTGGGCGCAGTACCTTCATCTTCAGAGGCCCGTAGGTTACTCGAAGGTCGGGCGGTTACAGTTGATGATCAAGTACTTACCGATTTTAAGGCCCAAGTTGCCTGGCAATCGGGTACCGTGATTAAGGTGGGCAAGCACAGGATTTATAAGTTGGGGTAGGGATTTAAGGGTTCCCCGGAGGACTTGGCTCGTGGTGCAACTTTTTCCCGACAAGCACCATAAAAATGTCCATTTGTATTACGCGCTATAAAATTCTCACTTTCTCCTAAAACTAATGTAATTTTCTCAAATAGAGCTTCTCCCCCATCACAAATAGACTGTGTAAAACACCGTATTTTTTTGCATCGTATTAATTATTCATTTGTAAATATATAAATCAATATCTGTGTGTTAAATTTCTAATGTTTATTAATGTGCGCTCTAGATCGTTATTTTGGAGGGGGGCTGTTGCAACGCTTTGTGTTTCATGTAAATTAATAAAAGTAACATAGTTAAAAAGGGTATGTGTGATAAGTGTCTAATTGAAATAATGAAAGGGTGTTATGAAGATGCGTTATTTGGTACTACTTACTCTGCTTACAGGTACCGTAAACGGTGCTTTTGCTAAAACAGGGGTAGTTGATACCGTAATCGAGTTTCTGGCCCATGTGCCTCTTGCTAACCCAAGGTTCGCAATTTTACGACTCCTTGGAACAACATTACAACATGCAAAGTGTACGCAGAATGCAAAGCTTGTATCAGCAGGGTCCCTAACAAAGTAGATTATTTATCGGGTAGCAATAAATACCCTGTAAATACCTTAAATAAAAATGAAACAAATAATAACAACATTCTATTTGTAATAGAATGTTGTGAAAACACAGGCAGCCACGAGATGGGTGGTCTAAATAATAAGTGGTCTTAATAGTAAAATGGGACTCCCGAAAGGGGTCAGGTTATACCACTGCGATGGTGGTTATTAATGTGAGGTGTATTATGACTTTTCATAAAAAACTTGTATTGATGGTGATGGTAGCTACCATGTCATTATGGTCGGTGCCAACATACTCATTTGGCTTTATGTTTTTCGCACCACGATTGTTAATTTCCTTAACCGTACGAACATTCTCATTTGCACGTAGCTTTTTTATGCCTGCACAAACTGTCAGGGTAGCTGCTGCGGCGCGTGTGAGAGCTTCTACTTCGCGTATGGGTCAACAAGTTGCGAACTATGGCAGTACTGTTCTTCAAAAAACAAATGAAGCATATGACAATGCAAAAAAACGTGGTAAGGCGGTAAGAGCAACGGTAACCACAGCTCTTATTACTGCACGATCGCCAATCAAAGTGCAATCAGTTGCGGCAGAAGGTGCTGTACATTCAACACATCAACCAAACATTTTAGAACGTATGAGTGTGAATAGAGTTATGGGCGAAGATTTTATGCCCTTAATTTAACAAAGAGAAGGATGAAAAAGATGAAGATTAAACTTTTATTGTACGCCATGATTTTAGGACTTATAGTAAGTTCAACGCCCACGTTTCCAATGGATAAGGGTGATGGTGCGTCAGCAGTTAATGATCGGGCAGATCAAGCAAAAGCAAAAAAGGTAAAAAAAGAAGGGATTTCATCTCTTACTATTGCTCGTGGCATTGCTTATACCAGTTTTGCAGCGGCATTAACAGGGCTAGCTCTTGTGCATTTTAAAACTGCACCGTCAGTAAGACCAGTACTTTTTCTTGGTGGTCTTCTAGGCTCTCTATTTGGTGGTAGCTATCTAGCTTATAAAGAAATGCGTGAGCAAGATCCAACTAAAACAAGCGGCGCACGTAAGGCAGTTGCATTTGCCATACCGATTCTTGCAGCAGGGTTTTGCGGAATTATGGGGTATGGTATAAGTCAAATACGAAGCTTACCAAACGGTGGTAGACAGCCAAGCGATGCAGTAGATTTAGCTGTTGCTTTGAATTTAAAGCCGCAGCAACCTGATTTAAATGTGAAGGATGTAAAATGAAGATTAAAATAGTTTTATCAGTTATGTTAATCACGTTAGCAGGTGGTGTTCTTGTTGCCGATATAAAGCCCGCTGAAGTTTTTGCTCGAGCAAAAACAGCGGATATCGCAAGACAACATGCACCGAGACCCTTGCGTTGGTTGATGCCAACTTCAGAAGATGTTCAGCAAGCTTTTGGTGTGGCGTGTGGCAATCCAACACCTGAATTAATCAGTGCGACTATTGCATACAACAAAGAGAAAGAAGATAAAGCCACTGATTCTCACGTCAAGAATGCGCATGCGAAGATACGACGACAATTAGAACTAGAACTTGCTCAAATGAAAGAACAATAAAATGAATATCAAACAACAGTTATTATTTTTAGGTTTGATTACGGTTTCTGTTGGTGCGTTTGCTGAGCAACCAAAACCACTTACGCCAGAAGAATGCAAAAAATGCGGGCAATTGTATCAAAAAATCGTTACGACGAATTGTGCAGCAAAAGCTTTCAAAGCAGCGAAAGAAGACTCGAATACCCCTTTTTTGGTTTGCTGGGGGCTTAAAGCATTGCCAGATCAAGCTCTAAGTAGTGCTGCGCAGCAATCTGAATTTGATACACAATGTGGTGTGCTAACACCCGAAATAGTAACGGCTGCTATACAACATAACAATGTGCTAGCTGATAAGGGGGCAGATCGCGTGGTTTATCAAGCAGTTCACGATGCTTTATTTGATCAATTAGTGGTTTGCGCAAAGAAACAAGAATAATATGAATTTGACTACGCAACTATCCCAAACCGTATAAAAAATTTATCAGCTTCCAATAATATTCCACCATCGATTCGACTGCGTTGCTAACGCATCCTTCGATACGGCTAACGCCTACTCCCAGCCTACGCATAACATGCTAAGCATAATTCTCGAAGTTATTAAGCTACGGATTAAGCACGGCGGGCAGGCAGGAGTAAACCATGTCCTGAGCTTGCCGAAG
>Ga0207020_1003_pt1 | contig 68215 bp, 65 predicted proteins | sample Alteio_BWMinCont_48_FD_153500 | JGI IMG/M metagenome (GOLD analysis project Ga0207020, IMG submission 153500) | Enriched cells from forest soil in Barre Woods Harvard Forest LTER site, Petersham, Massachusetts, United States -... | ecosystem: Environmental > Terrestrial > Soil > Temperate forest >... | reverse complement strand
GATTGTACGGGAAGTGCAGGGTCTCACGTTGGCACAAAGTATTTCTATTCTCTATCAGCTCGCCAATAGGGAAGTAAAAAAACAAGAAGCCGCACTTAAAGGCACTGGCTTAGTAGTTGCTAAAGAAACGGTGTGCGGATCAATCGCCTGGCCTATAATTTTAGAATATCCTTGGATTGCGGCACGAGAATGGATAAAAGAAGTCTTTAAAACTGCATTTGATCTTTACGCAAGTCAGCTCGTTGCTTTTGCCAACGGCAGCTGGAAGTATGATGATCTTGAAGAATTTTTGGCCAAGAAAGTAAAAGATTGCCTCTATGCCCAACCCATGCCGCCCTTAATGCGCGGAATTTGTTGGGTCGATTTTATTGTTGAGCTCCTTAAATGGTTTGGGCTCTTTGTTGGCTTTGGTACCTTTATGTTGTATCCATTATTGCAATGCTTTAAAGTCGGCGGTATTTATAAAAAAATGGGCACATTGTGGCTTAAAACAACGCCGTTAATTGCGGGCATTATTTTTATGACTGGGGGCTTTGGCTATGCGCGTCTGCGATTGCCCGTAGAAGGCCTTATGATTATCCTGGCACTTACGGGGTGGTGGTGGTTGTTAAATAGACACAAATATGCGACGATAAAAACTGATAATTTAAGCCAAGTAAGTAGTTAGGTAGGTTAGGCAAAACCATGAAACGAATTTACGCCCCATGGCGCGATAATTATACCACCAAAACAGCCCACAAAAGTACCGAAGATATGAAATCTGAAGACTGTGTTTTCTGCCAACATTTTAGTGAAGATAACGATGATAAACATCTTATTCTGCGTCGTTTTAAGTACATGGTAGTTATGCTCAATCGCTTCCCTTATAATGCAGGCCATCTGTTAATTTTACCTTTAGAACACCAAGCAGCACTTAATGATCTTACACCCGCTGCACGCACCGAACTTATCGAATTAACTAATCACTGTGTTGAAATTCTCAGAAAAGCTCTCAATGCTCATGGGGTTAACATTGGGATGAATTTAGGCAAAGCGGCCGGTGCCGGCATACCTGCTCATCTGCACATGCATGCACTGCCTCGCTGGCGCGGCGATACCAATTTCTTGCCCCTGCTTGCCGAACTCAAACCAGTATCTGCCGATCTTAAAAAGATATTTGAGACTTTAAAGCCACATTTTAAGGCAATTAAGCTCAAAAAAAATTGAACTCGTAGATTCTAATCGCTCAGGAACGTACAGGGCATACAAATGCCGAATGCTATCTTTGTATTGCATGTATTTCAGAAAAAATCTAAACATGGCATCGCAACACCCAAACAAGATATAGAACTTATAAAAAGCAGACTAAAAAGAGCTCAAGAAATTTATAAAGAAGGTCATAAGTCATGAAAAAAAAGATAGCTCATGAAGTTAGTTCAGGAAATATTTTTGCAGACCTTGGATACCCGGATGCAGAGGAAAGACTGGCTAAGGTAGACCTTGCTATTCAGATTAATAGTCTTATCAGACAAAAAAAACTAATTCCAATTCGTGCTGCCAAATTTCTTGGTATTGATCAACCGCAAATGTTAGCTCTTTCCAAGGGAGTATTATCTGATTTTTCATTGGAACGGCTGTTTCGTTTTTTAACTATATTAGGTCAAGATATCACCATTAAGGTATCTAAGGCAAAAACAAAAAAGAAAGCGAACGTTAGCGTAAGCCTGCCAAAACCTCCCAAGAGGCTCCCCGCAAAATCTCCAGAATTTTCCGACACACGAACCCTGCAAGCAAAAAAAAGAAAATAGATACTTCAGACTTTAAAGCCACATTTTAAGGCTATTAAGCTTTAAAAAAGTTGATATGTACCCCAATCAAGGAGTAGACTACAATCAGTGTTAATTTCTATTAACCAAAAAGGGTCTACAATGCTTAATAAAATCAACTTTATGTTAATGATTACATTATTGTGCAGTTGTATAGATATGAACGGTGCCTCAACTTGCGCGAATGCTTCTGCAGCTTGCGCAACCACTGCCTCAAAAACAACCCCCTCCCTCCTTGTTGCACAAATAAAAACATGTCCAGAGATAATAGATGATGGAACACTTGGTGGTTTTTTACTTCAGCCACACATGAAAAATTTTTTCCTTACACCAAAAGGGCAACAATACCTGCAGCACGAACTATTCGCCTCAGCTATTCAAAGAACATTAAATGCTCAACAACAAGCTCCCGCTGCAGCTGCAAACCCACCCCTTGCCAAACCAAAAATACAACGATCTCGTACTGCCTAAAAATATCAGCCTGTAGAGACAATACTTTCTCACTATTAATTTTCGTTTCTAACGAAAATCTATTTTTTGAAAAAGGCTCTAGAAATCGATATAATTACTAAAACAACAACACGGGGATTTTATAGGGAACTTTATGAAACGAATACTATTACACTCTTTTTTGATAATTCTTAGCAGCGCATCGTATATCTGTGCTGCAGCACACTCTCCCCCACAAGGAATAACTGATACGCATTTACAAATATTGGTAAACGGCTCACCACTCACACCCCTTATACCATCGCCGGTTACTTCTTCCATGCATGCACATACTCAGGTGAACACCACTAATAGAGATAACAAAGAAGTACATGCGCTATTAATACGCAATAACCTACAACATCAGCTCTCTGGTAACACAACACCGGTACCTCCCGGTGTACCACATTTAAATCTTGGCCTTCTCGACCATGGCCCTAGGCCCATAACACCAGTATTAGTTTCTCGTAGGCCACTTGAAATTCGTTATAAAAGCACCACCGCACCTCACAGGCAATGTTCATATGATTATCAATCGTCACCCAGAGTCTTTGGCGAAAAGGTTGGCAACAATGCTGCTGCGCTCGCCAGTTTTTACCGAGCAAGAGCAGCAAAAATGGGATTAGCAACCCCATTTATACAACAGATATTTAAATAACATCACACACATCACCAGAACAACAATAATTTCAGTAGCTTTTAAGAATAGTAATCCCTGTTGTATGGCAGGGATTAACTGTTTAAAAAATCATACAACCCTGTATAATTATCATAAACGGTCTTATTGAATAACGAAAATCACAAAGGGATCACAATGAAACTCTCATTAAAGCTATGCGCACTGCTTATTGCTGTTGCTACGGCTCCCACTCTTTTAGCTCCTAACCAATTAGGAAAACGTCGTCGATATACGAGAAATCATTGTCGCAAGCAACCCGCAACGGCTATGGTAAATACTTCTGCTGTACCGGCTGAACTTACCATGACAGCGGTACAACTCACAAAAGAAAATGCACGATTAAGAGCGCAAGCTTCCCAGCTTTTACAAAATGGACAAATAAGTCAGACAGAATACGCTGCACTTGATAAAACAGCCAAAGAACGCGATCAGACCATAGCACTCTATACACAAGCAGTCCGCACACAAGAATGGATGAACGCTGAAATGCATCGGAGTAATTTAAACAATTCCCTATACGACACACGGCAAGCACACCAACGGTACCTTACTCACGTTGTGGCAAGTACTGCAAACAAACCGATATCAGCCACTCCTGTATTGTTAGTAGCTCACGCTAACAACAAAACAGATAAATAGTTAATTTCAGCACAAACAAAAAAAAGGATCACAATGCATACAAAAAAACTCATCTTAGCATTAAGCTGTCTGACATTTTTGGCATATGGGGCCGATAAAAAGCCAGCTCCAGTAGGTAAAGACAGCAAACAAACTGCCGCTGATCAAATGGCACAAATGCTCAAAGAACTGGACACCCCCATCACATTTCCCACAACTACACAACCAGTACAAGTACCTAATCTTTTTGGACCAGCACTGCAACTCGCTGCCGAATGTGTACAACATAGTAGGGATCTTGTAACAGCCCACAACAAAGCTCAACAAACCATACATCAAGCACAACAAGCAATTATCACAAGCGTTGCAAGAATGTATGATGAAGCAAGTCCACAAGGAAAAGAATCTATCAGGCAAGTAACCATACAAGCTTGGCAAAACAATCCGGATATGCGGGCAGCCACTGCAATGTTTCAGCAATTAATACCAGCTCAACATCAAGCAATAGTCAATGCTCTGGGTGGACAAGCGGTTGTTAACCAACTAATAGCTTTAGGACAACCAGCAGCTACCCAAAATCCAGATAAAACCAACTAACCATTCATAAACTTATACAATAGGTAGGATCAAATGAAATCTTTGGAAATTCGCCAAAAGTTTTTCGATTATTTTATTAAACGGGGCCATGAGCAAGTTGCCAGTTCATCACTCATTCCCGCCCAAGATCCTACCTTGCTTTTTGCCAATGCGGGCATGAATCAATTTAAAGATGTGTTTTTGGGTAAAGAAAAGCGCAGCTATAAATGGGCAGTCACTATACAGAAATGTGTGCGTGCTGGCGGTAAACATAACGATCTTGATAACGTTGGTTTTACCAAACGGCACCTCACCTTCTTTGAAATGATGGGCAACTTCTCCTTTGGTGATTACTTTAAAAAAGAGGCAATTAACTTTGCGTGGGAATTTTTGACCAAAGATATGGGTTTACCCAAAGATAAATTACACGCAACCGTCTACAAAACCGATGATGAATCATACGATATCTGGCACAAAGAGATTGGCATTCCCGCAGAGCGCATGTGGCGTTTAGGTGAAGAAGATAACTTCTGGCAAATGGGCGATACAGGCCCGTGCGGACCATGCACAGAAATTCATATTGATCGCGGGCCAGAAATGGGGTGCAAAGAGATTAAGGATTGTGGCCCTGCATGCAATTGCGATCGGTTTCTAGAAATCTGGAACAACGTGTTTATGCAATTTGATCGCCAACCAGATGGCACCGATAAACCGTTAAAACAAACAGGCGTTGATACCGGCATGGGCTTTGAACGGCTGTGCTCGGTGGTACAAGATAAAGATTCGGTGTATGAAACTGATGTTTTTGCCAATATACTTGCAAAAATAGAAGAGCTGACCGATCTTAAATACACACAACAAAATTATGAAACTAAAGCAGCATTTAATGTGCTTGCTGATCACATTCGTTCATCCTGCATGATCATTGCAGATGGCGGGGCACCTTCAAATGAAGGTCGCGGCTATGTGCTGCGCAAAATTATTCGCCGCGCAGCTCTTTTTGCAAAAAAATTAACCGATAAAGATATATTTCCAGAACTTTCTAAAGTTGTGGTTAAAGATTTTGGTACAATCTATCCAGAACTGATCACCAATAAAGAAATTATTTTTAAGATTTTAACAAGTGAAATTGAAAAGTTTTCCACCAACTTGGTCCGCGGCCAAAACTTTTTAGAAAAGTTCATTGCGCAGCACACGGGAAACAAAATTGTGCCAGGATCTGAAGCGTTTAAACTGTATGATACCTTTGGCTTCCCCCTTGAACTTATCCACTTAGTTGCCAAAGAAAAAGGTTTTGAAGTTGACACCGTTGGTTTTGATGTTGAGATGAAAAAACAACAAGATCAATCGAGCAAAAAAGTAGTTGATGAGCTTGCGCACGTAAGCCTCGATGATGCGATCAAAACAGAACATCGCTGCTATCAAGAACTGGAAACTCCGGGTAAAATCATCGCATTAATCGTTGATGGCAAAACAGTAGATTCTGTTAAAGCTGGGCAAACCTGCTGGATAATTACTGATAAGTCACCATTCTTTATCGAAGGTGGCGGCCAGGTTACTGACCAAGGTTGGATTGATACTAAAAATCAACAGATGCCAATCTTGGGTGCTAAAAAAATAAATGCCGGAATCGGTGCGCACGTTAAAGCAGAAGTTGATTTGAAAGTAGGCGACGCCGTAACTTCTCGCGTTAACAAAGAGCTGCGCGTTACGGCGATGAAGAACCACACCGCAACCCACTTGCTGCAATCGGCACTTATTAGTTTATTTGGCAAACAAATCAAGCAATCTGGTTCATTGGTAGCTCCAGACTATTTACGTTTTGACTTTACCTATCATGAAAATTTAAAACCAGAAGACATTATTAAAGTTGAAGAGCTTGTTAATCAAAAGATCACAGAAAACATCGCAACTAAAGTAGAATACACAACCCTCAAAGATGCAACTAACCGCGGCGTGATCGCCTTCTTTGGTGATAAATACAACCCAGAACAAGTGCGTGTGGTGGAAGTCCCTGGATTCTCTGCTGAACTGTGCGGCGGCACTCACGTAAAAGCAACAGGCGAAATCGGCTGCTTTAAAATCACCGAAGTTACGGCGCTCTCTGCCGGCCACCGCCGTATCTTTGCAGTTACAGGACCTAAAGCAGTTGAACTGTTCCAGCAAGATTTCAATATCGTTAAGAATTTGTGCCAAGAATTTGCAATCAAGCCCGACGCAGTTCTTGATGCAGTCCACAAACAACGTGATCAGATTAAAGAGTTGCAAACACAGCTCAAATCATTTAAAAAACAAGCGTGGCAATCACATATGGCAACATGGGAAAAGCAAGTAACCACCGTTGGCCCTGTGCCATTCTTATTCGCCCAAGTTACTGATTTAACGAATGATGAACTTAAAGAGATCGCCACAACACTGAGCACAAAAAAACCAGGATTTTATTTCTTGGTCAGTTCTGATGCTGCCGGAAAAAGCACTTTCTTGTGTAAACTATCTTCTCAATTCACCTCTGCTATCAACTTAAAGAACTTTGCTACGTGGCTTAAAGATACCGCCGGATTACGCGGCGGCGGATCGACCGATACCTTGCAAGGTGGCGGTGATAAGGTTGATAAGGGGTTGGAAGAACAGGTAAAGGGTTGGTTACAAAAAAAGAGTTAACCAATGCGGGCCGGATTGAAATCCGGCCCTTTTTTATTGCACTTGCGATCACTCGTACGAAATAGTGAAGATCTATTTCTGATATTCAATCATCTTACCAATCTCGTTATCATTCTCGTCAACCAAAATTACTTTTTCTTCCATGTTTATCCTAGCATCTGCACAATTGCACTAACTGCCTTCTCAATATACGGTTCTACATCCTCACTGAAGTTTTCCAACACATAATCAGGCACTCGTTCCCGTTGTTCAGGACGCCCAATGCCAAAACGCAAACGATTAAAGAGTTCACCACATGCAGCAATGATCGATTTTAATCCGTTATGCCCTTTTGCGCTGCCCCCAACTTTTGTTTTGATGTGACCAAATGGAAGCTCAAGTTCATCGTGCACCACCACAATATTTTCTGCTTTAATACCTTGTTTAGCAAGATACGGACATACCTTGCCCGAAGAGTTCATGAATGTCTGGGGTTTTATCAAAATAATATTCTGGCCATTAATAGTTACAGTTGTGTATTCCATCGCATCTTTAGTCTGCCACGATGCACCATATTTATCTGCTAACGCATCAACTATCCTAAAGCCAATGTTGTGCCGATTGCGGGAATACTGGCGACCGGGGTTACCCAGGCCTATGATTGCTTTGATAGAGGGAGTTTGTTGTTGAGTCATAAAAATCTTCATTAAAAAAGGTTGATGAACTAAATCATCAACCTTTTCATATTTTCTAAATTATCAGCATCTTACGCTGTTAACGAAGTCGCCTTCTTAACCGCGCCCTTTTTGTTTGCCGCAAGCTTGTTCATGCGGTTAGTAACTTTTTGAGTTACCAACGCACGCTTGGATGCATAGGCAACTTGTCCCGTTGCAGCATCGATCATCAAATCAACGTTGTCTTCTTCTGCAACTTGCGTAACCGCTTCTTGCACTTCTTTATACAAACGTTCACTTGCCTTGTTCATAGCAAGTTTAAATTCTACGTCGCTTTCTTCTACCTTGGTCTTGTAGTTGCGTTCTAGCTTAACAAGCTTCTTGCTTTCAGTTTCACGAGCTGATTCATTCATCACCGATGCTTTTTTCTTAAAATCGCCTGCTGCATCAAGGTATGCTTGTTCTTCTTTTTGAACACCAACAGTCAATTCTTTACGTTTTTCTTCCAACAGTTTGTTTTCTACTTTGCCCGTTTCAGAATCACGAACCGATTCAAAACGATCAAAAACACGAATAACTAAATCTGTTTTTACATCGCCTGCAAGGAACTGATTAAGATTACCTTTTTTGTCTTTAGTTTCTGCCTTAGTCTTAGTTTCCGTGACATTAGTTTCTGTTTTTTCAGTTGCTACAAGCTTAGTTGCCTCGTGCTTAACTTCATTAACCATTGCCTCTTTTTTATCACTCGCAACAACAGCTGAGCTCAACAATAATGCCAATGAGAGTGCTGTAAAACGCATCTTCATAATAAAGGTATCCTTTCAGGTTCAGGAAAAATTTTTAACCAAGTATTAGTAAATTATCTTTTTTAGATATTTTCGTCAAATCTATGGCCTAGGTTTAAAAAATCTCTTTTATAAAGTCATCAACCTGCTGTACCGTCACCTGCCCCATGGCCCGGTAAAATTCTTCATCATATTCTCTGGTTTGCACCACCACCGGCATGGTCAATGCATGGCCTAAAAGTAAGGCCTGCTTTTTGCTATCGAGTGACGCCAAAATGGTGCGCAAGGCCGGTGCATTGCTAATACCAGTCAACACCGCCTGGATATCTTTTTCATCGCTCAGTTGAGCAACAATTTTGGTGCCGATTTGGGAAAGAATTTCATCATCAATGCCCGACGGCCGTTGATCAACCACCAAAAGTGAAACATAATATTTACGCATTTCGCGAGCAATGGTACCAAAAATGGTCTGGCGGGCCGCCGATGGATTTAAAAATTTGTGCGCCTCTTCAATGGTGATCATCAGTTTTTTAGGTTCCAGCTCTTTGCGCTGGGTACCCAGAAACTTCTCCGTTTTTTCTACATATTCATAGTGAATGCGGCGGGTAATAATATTGGCTACCAAAAGATAACAGAACGTTGCGGTATAGTTACCAAACTCCACAATTACCGAGATTCCTTTATCCAAATATTCCATCATCTGATCGATCACCGAAACATCTTTATATGCTCCACCACTTGTTGGCCGCAAGAAAGGCAACCGTTCAATTCGTTTTAATTTACGGTAAAGAGCGGCAATCGATTCTGGGTGCGCGCCCAGTTCTTCTGCAAATTCCTTAAGCTGATCCCCTTTGCTGAGCAATACTTGCAACCAATCCCGTTTGTATTTTGCCGCAATTAAGTAGGCACCCTCAAGGGCCGTGGTGTGCAAATTCAACTCATCGCCAAGTGATAAAATATCTTCAACTCCCACTGCTTGATACGGTATTACTACCTCAACATCGGGCATACCGCCGCGGCGCCGGGTGGATTCAGGATCAAGCGAGAAGATAACTACCCGATCAGGGAATAATGTTTTTAAACCTTTTACAAATGATTCTTGCTTGCCCTCTTTGCGCGCTTGCAAACCATATTCGCTGTGCATATCGAAGATCAAATTGACCGCTTTATCATTTTTAATAAGACCTGCCAGCACTAAGCGCGTTAAGAATGTTTTACCCGTTCCTGTTTTGCCAAAAATTCCATTGCTCCGTTCGGTCAACCGATCAAGATCGAGGCAAACGGGTGTGGTCATATCAAGGGGACAACCGATATTAAAATAGCGCTTGGTTGCTTCGTTCTCATCACCAAATATGAGCGCAACATCTTTATTATCTGCTTCAAACACGGTTGAAAAATGGGGTGGGATTGTTTTTACCGGCATTGGTTTTTGATCTTTGCCAAGCATCAACATCGGTTTTAGCGTAACGGTGGCGTAAATATCTTTAGATTTGAGTGCTTTGTTAAGTAAGGGTTCATGTTGCGTTGGCGGGAAAATCAAAATATCAGGGTTGGTAACTTCTAGTTTTAAATCGGTAATAAGAGAAAAAAATTTGTTTTGACTTCCAACAATAGAAACAAACTTGCCTGTTTTAATATCTTCCAACTGCGCATCGGGGTTGATGCGCATCGTTAACCCTTCAGTTAATGATCCTGCGATAACAGAGCCAAGTATTTTTTTCATGTATACCACGCTGAGTAAATCGGAATTATGGTTCGACTCGGCTGCAAAGCAGCCTCCCTCACCACGGTTCAATATTTTTTATTTCTTAGGGGCCCCCGGCCGGAGGCTGGGGATCATAAATCTTGATTGATAAACAGCGTAGCCGAATCTCGTGTAACTTCTACAATGCCTTCATGTACTAATAATGACTCTTGTTTACCATTTTTCAAGCAAAAGGTGATAGGTTGCTGACCACTCAATGTCAAAAGAGTTGGCACATGCCCAGGTTGAATTACAAAATTACCAACTGGGGTATTGATCTCTAACCACGTAATGCGCACTATTTTTTTACTGACCGGGCCGATGATGGTAAACATCATGAACGAGCTTCTTCTTTAAGTGTTTTTGCTTTTTCTATTGCTTCTTCCAAGGTACCAACCATATAAAATGCTTGTTCTGGCAGATGATCATATTCACCATTAATAACTTTTTCAAAATCTTCCACCGCTTTATCTTTGGGTACATACCGGCCGGCAAGCCCTGTTGCAAATTCGGCTGTAAATAGGGGCTGCGTCAAAAATTTTTGAATTTTCTTGGCGCGCATTACAATCACCTTATCTTCTTCAGAAAGTTCATCTATGCCCAAAATTGCTATGATATCTTGCAACTCTTTGTACCGTTGTAGAATATGTTGTATTTTGCGCGCAACATGATAATGCCGTTCTCCCACAATATCTGGCGCCAAACCTTTTGAGCTTGAATCAAGTGGATCAATTGCCGGATATAAACCGCGCTCAACCAATTTACGTGAAAGTACGGTACTCGCATCTAAATGCAAGAAGGTTGTTGCTGGTGCCGGATCGGTAATATCATCTGCCGGCACGTAAACTGCCTGCACTGAGGTAATTGACCCGTTAATCGTGTTGGTAATCCGCTCCTGAAATGCGCCCATTTCTGTTGCCAATGTTGGCTGGTAACCAACGGCAGACGGCAACCGCCCTAACAGGGCAGAAACTTCAGACCCTGCCTGCACCAAGCGAAAAATATTATCAACAAATAATAACACATCTTTTTTTTCAGCATCACGGAAATATTCCGCCATCGTAAGGCCAGTCAATGCAACACGGAATCGTGCGCCAGGAACTTCTCCCATTTGACCAAAAACAAGTGCTGTTTTATCCAAAACCCCAGTCTTTTTCATTTCTAACCAGAGTTCATTACCTTCCCGCGTACGCTCGCCAACCCCCGTAAACACAGAAACGCCACCATGCTCAGTTGCAATGTTACGGATAAGTTCTTGCACGATAATCGTTTTACCAACCCCAGCACCACCAAAAAGACCAATTTTATAGCCTTTAACATAGGGACTAATAAGATCAATTACTTTAATACCAGTTTCTTGAATTTCTCGGGCTACTTTTTGTTCTGCAAAGAGTGGCGCTTCGCGGTAAATCGACCACCGGAGTCCCTCTTTAAGAGGCGGCTTATCATCAATTGTTTGTCCCAGCACGTTAAGAATTCTGCCAAGCACATGATTACCAACTGGCACCCTAATCGGATGCCCGGTATCAATAACCGGTAAACCACGCCTGATACCATAAATATTATCAATCGCTATACAGCGCACCGCTCCATCACCGAGCTGCTGAGCAACTTCTATGCTGGCTCGTAATTGATCATGGTCGCCTGGCAGCAGAACATGGAGTTCGTGCAGAATTTTTGGTGCCTCTTCTCGGGCAAATTGAACATCTATGATCGTACCGCTGACCCGTAAGACATGGCCTTGATTGCCCGCCCCTTTGTCAGATTGTACGGTAGTTTGCATCATTCGAATGGCCTTTAACTTAATATAAAGCTGTTAATTACATAAAAAGTAATGCAAGCAGCACCTAAAGTAAAGAGATCTTTGGATAAGCCGTTTAACTAAGGGTTTGCCTTCAGTTTCAGAAAATCACATAAATATTACTCAAATCATTGCAGATAGAAAGATTGGTGTGGTAAAATGAGAGAGAAAATAAGATTAAAAGTGGATGAGAAAAGGGGAAAATATGAAGAGTATGAAAATTATAGGAATCGTCAGCCTTGCTTTTACCTTAAACCTCATTGCCGGTAACCGAGCTCAGGTAAAAAGGGGAACAAAATTCGTCCATGAAGCAGATGAGATGATGAACGATTTATTAACTAAAAAGGGAGCTGAACTCCACACACCATCATTTGAGCAAGCATTAGAAGATAATGCACCACTCAACCACTATGAAATTCAACAATCGCAATTTCTGCAAGCGGTTAAAAAAATAGATCAGGGATTACTCACGTTAAAGAAATACACTGAAGATATAACTACCGAAGAAGATCGGGAAGCAAGATTCCGCAGCGAGCGCTTTATTGGTAATGCTCTGCGAGTTATAGATCAGTTAGCCCAAAAAGTTGATCGCCGCGATCTGGCGGTAGCAATAGAAAGTACTATTGCTCAGTACCGAGAATATGCAAATGCTTTTGTAAATAGCCGCATACAAGAGTTTGAACAAGAAGCACAAGCGGTATTTGTAGAAGACAGTGCTATGGAAACCGTTAACCCTACCCCGTAAAGGCTTCTGCCATTTTGCTCGCTATATGATCATCTTGTTTATTATTTTTATTGGCTTGCTCAATTTTATCTGCTCTCTCTTTTTTCCATGCGCTCAAACCTTTTATGCAACGTTCTTTAAAATAGCGCCATTTATAAGCACTAACTGATGGGTTTCTACCTTGAACTTTTTCATCATAAAATTTACCTAAATAATGAGCATGTTCTTGCGTTGTCGGATGTTTACCATCAGTAAAGTCACCGAGCCCGTCTCTTACAGATTCTTCATAATGTGTAACTAACCCAATGGCCACTTGTTGCGGTGTCTTTCCCTTAAAAAATTTTTGATTTTCTGCTTGCCACTCCTGATCATTGTACCATCGGTCTTCAAGATTCATCAGAACATCAACCGTGCCAAGTTCAGCTTCCATTTCCTCAGCAGCCTCGTAATGCTTTTGCAGTGATTTAAATGGCCGACTCACTGAAATTGCAAGGGCAGTTAGATCAATTGCACAAACATACAACAAAATTCCACCGCCAACACGTAAAACAGGCGACAAGGCAATCGCCATCATACCTGCTACAGCTAGAAAAGAAACATCTTCGATATTCTTGCCATGTTGTTTTTCTATGTGCTGAGCTTCGTGTAATGCTACATGCATTGAAGCAATTGATGCATACCTACGCCCCACATATCTCTCAACGTTATCTAACCTTGCAGTGTGCATCCAAATTGTGTTCATGGAGGAACAAGCACAACCCAAATAACCCTTTTCTTTTCCGTTAACTATATATTCCGATAAAGCACGTACCCTTACCGCTTCTGGATTGCTATGCCCAGAATTGCGTAGCGCCCCATGAACCAGCTGCTGATAATGCGGTGATGCATCTCCCTGCTTAAGACTCACACCACCAGCAAATGTAAGGCTATCTTCAGTTGCTTGGCAATCTCTCAAAGAAAAAATGAGTAATGAAAATGCGATATAAACTACAAAAAATGGCGTGATTTTTAGAAAAGTCATGCTGCAATATACCCCACCAACAGAATTGATGAATTTTGAACTGCATGGCAGCATACCACGCAATAGGGTTTATTCAATGGACTTTATAGAAAAAAATTATTTTTGGATTCGAGTTACGGTAACAAGCGCAATTGGGTCTTGCTCAACCATATGCATCAAAAAATAGAGCCCACCAATCCCAATAGCGGTCGTTAAAAGATGAGCATATCTATACGCAGATTTTGGTCCTGTAGAACCATTTTCAGCGTCGCTTGCAGCGTATATCCCCGTCGTAATAGACGTCATGGCAAGAAGCCCAAATGGCAAGATCATTTTCTTATGCCCTTTTTCAAAGTAAGTAAACGCCCCCGTGGTAATCGTAAGACCTGCAAACAGTATTGAAGCCACGTCTACCGGGGTCAGCTTTATTTCAGCTCGCACCGGAACTGTTACCATTGATACAAAACTAAGCAACGTAAATTGTAGTACTAATTTTTTGAACATAGATGCATCCTTAAAAACTGAATCGTTGAATCTTTAATTGATGTGTAGCCTCTTGCGCAGCAAGTTCTTGCTCACGCAAAAGTCCTGTTTTTGCCCCCATGTGGCTAATAACAGATACAGAATTGAGTATACCACGCAGCATAGCTTGTTCAATGGACTTTTTTTGCATAAAAATAATCTATGCCTTGAAAAAAGTGAGTTATATTGTCATAATTTAAGACAGCTAAGGTCATGTTTTTCATTACTAGGTAGAAAAATGTTTAAAAGAAATATAAAAAAAAGGCTTAAAAAAGCACTTTCTCGCAGCCCGGTTGTTTTGATAAATGGGGCACGCCAATGTGGCAAAACTACCCTAGCCCAGGAAATTGGTCAGGAAAAAAAGTATACGTATACCACCTTTGATAACGAACTGACCTACTTAACAGCTCAAAGCAATATGATTGGTTTTATAGGGGGCCTTGAAAAGCCGGTCATTATTGATGAAATCCAACGTATTCCAGAAATCTTTCGTACTATAAAGCTCGATGTTGATAATAATCGAATCCCAGGGCGCTATCTGCTAACTGGTTCTGCTAATCCTCTTTTACTACCGCGTTTGGGTGATTCCCTGGCCGGAAGAATGGAAATTATCGATTTAATGCCATTATCTCAGGGTGAAATTGGTGGCATCGAGGAACGGTTTATTGATCTAGTGTTTAGCAAAAAATCTTTACGATCTCCTAAAAAACCATTACCCAAACAAGAGCTTTATAAAAAAATTTTAACGGGTGGTTATCCATTAGTGCAAAATGTAAGTGAAGAAGATCGGAACGAATGGATTCATTCATACGTCAGCTTACTTTTGCAACGAGACATTAGAGATTTGGCTCAAGTAGAAAAATTGATTGAATTTCCTAATTTATTAAAGATTTTAGCCGCTCGCACTTCAGGTTTGCTTAATTTTGCTGAACTTTCTCGGGAAAGCAAAGTTCACTCTAAAACCCTTAATCGTTATTTTTCTTTACTTAAAACGATTTTTATAATCAATGAGCAGTTACCTTGGCATAGCACCCTAATCGCCCGCTATGTGAAATCGCCCAAAACATATTTTGTTGATACTGGTCTACTAAGTTACTTTTTAGATTTGAACCTTGAGCGAGCGTTAAAAGACAGCATGCTCATGGGCAAAGTGCTTGAAAATTTTGTGGTAGCAGAATTAAAAAAACAGGCTACCTGGAATACAACCAAGGTAGAGAGCTTTCATTTTAGAACCATAACAGGAGAAGAGGTAGACATAATCTTGGAAGATCGTTCGGGAAATGTTGTTGGCATTGAAATTAAAAATAGTGAATTAGCAATTGCCCAAGATTTCAAAGGCCTAAAGTATTTAAAAAAAGAAGTTGGGAAACGATTTATAAAAGGAATCGTTTTATACACAGGTTCTCAATATTTAGCACATGATGAAGATCTTTATATGCTACCAGTTCATGCACTTTGGGAAAATTACTCTGATCTTTTTAAAAACTGAATCGTTGAATCTTTAATTGATGTGTAGCTTCTTGCCCAGCAAGTTCTTGCTCACGCAAAAGTCCTGTTTTTGCCCCCATGTGGCTAATAACAGATACCGAGTTGAGTATACCACGCAGCATAGCTTGTTCAATGGACTTTTTTTGTAGAAGACTGGCAACAAACGTTGAACCAAACGCATCGCCGGCCCCAACCGAGTTTATCAGCTTGACCGGAATAGTGGGATGAAAATAAATACCCTCTTTAGTTGCCGCATAAACACCCTCGGCACCATTAGTAACTACCACAATGCGCGGGCCACGGCGCAGAACTTCTTGGAAAAAGTGGCTGAGATTAAAACAGATTTGCCCATACTTGATAGGAGCTTGCAGTAAAAGTGGGGCACCATGTGGCGCAACCGTATCCGCAGTTTTTATTCTACTTTGCAGTTCTTTATCAGTATGCACCAACGAAGCCATAAAGATGTTAGCTTCAGCAGCATTAAGAATAAGAATATCGATATTTTTTAATGATTCGCGCAACATTGCAGCCCCCGAGCCTAACTGGCTGCCACCAGGATTTACTGCCACCGGCACTTCGTGTTCTTTGGCTTTTTGGGTAATGGGCAAAAGCAGCGCAGAAGAAGCACCACTTAATGAGGTAATATAGAGTTGATCTTGGTGTTCAATTTCATCTAAGGGAACTTCATCAAGTTTTAGTTGAGCATTCGCACCGCGGTAAGCCAATACTGTATAATCGCCTGTGAGCGATGGAATAATAAATGAAGTACCGGTTGCACAATCCGTAGCACAGACAATATGCCGCGTATCAATACCTTCTTTTTCCATTGCGCACAGAATAAATTCGCCCTGTTTATCATTGCCCACCTTAAAAAAAGTGGTCACATCAAAACCAAGACGCTTAAAGGAAACGGCGGAGTTTGTTGCACCTCCGCCGCTATGATATTTCAGTTGTTGTACCTCAATCTTGGTACCTTGTTCGAGAATCAGAAAGGCGCGCTTACCAGTTGCTCGTTCTAAATAAAGCAATTCTGGAGATTCGTACTGGATGAAAATATCGCGCGTCGCGCCTCCTACTGTGAGTATCTTCATGTTTAGTGTCGTATGATCTTCCGTTCAGTTGGTTGCATCAGTACATGCTTTAAAATATCATTAGCATGCGTTGCCCAAATAACTTCAATACCTTGCGTTACTTCTTCCAAGCCAATTATATCCTTTTTGTTCTTGTGTGGAAGAATAACGTAGCGCATTTTGTTACGTTTTGCAGCCAATATTTTCTCTTTTACACCACCGATTGGCATCACTTCACCGCGCAGGTTAATTTCACCAGTCATGGCATATTGTGCACTTATTGGCCGTTGAGTTAACGTAGATAATATCGATGTTAACATAGTCACACCAGCTGAAGGACCATCTTTTGGAATGCCCCCTGCAGGAATGTGAATATGCAGATCATGGTGCGTAAAGAGCTTATCTTCAAGACCAAATTCCTTTGATCGTGAACGTACATAACTCATTGCCGCCTGCGCAGACTCTTTCATCACATTGCCAAGCTGGCCGGTGAGAATGAGTTTACCTTTGCCGGGCATAAGCACTGCTTCTATGCGAATCATTTCCCCGCCGTAGATAGTCCATGCAAGCCCATTGGTAATACCAACTTGATCTTCACCAATCTCATCTTCTTCTAAGAATTTGCGTGGCCCGAGGTATTTATCAAGGTTAGTATGATCAATTAAGATCAGTTTATTTTCTTCCACTAACGTTCTTGCCGCTTTCGCACACAAGGTCCGCACGCATCTATCTAACTGCCGCACCCCAGATTCGCGCGTATAGTTCATAATCATATCTTGCAAGACAATATCGCTAAATTCTAACGGATATTCATGCAATCCTGAATCATGCAACGCTCTTTTGACAATATGGCGCTTGGTAATATTGAGCTTTTCTTCCATCGAATAACCAGCTAAATGGATCACTTCCATACGGTCACGCAATGGATCTGAAATTGCATCAAGATTGTTCGCTGTTGCTATAAAAATTACTTTAGAAAGATCAAACGGAACTCCCAAGTAATTATCATAGAACGTTCTATTTTGTTGCGGATCTAAAACTTCCAACATTGCTGCTGAAGGATCCCCTCTAAAATCGGCACCAATTTTATCTAATTCATCGATAATCACAACCGGATTAGATGATCCTGCTTTTTTAAGACCCTGGATAAATCTACCTGGCATTGCACCAACATACGTTCTGCGGTGACCGCGAATTTCCGCTTCGTCTTTAACGCCGCCCAAAGAAACCCTAAAGTATTCTCTGCCTAAACTTTTGGCAATCGATTTGCCCAAGGATGTTTTGCCAGTACCTGGTGGCCCTACAAAACAAAGAATTGGGGCATATCCATCAGTTTTTAATTTACGTATCGAGATAAAATCCAAGATACGTTCTTTAATATCTTTAAGACCATAATGATCTTCATCGAGCACTTGCTTTGCATGCTCAATGTCTAAATTATCATACGTTTCTTTGCCCCAAGGAAGCGCTAACATCCATTCGAGATAGTTGCGCGTTACGGTAGCTTCCATTGAATCGGGCGAGGTACGTTCAAGACGATTGAGTTGGCGGTTAATTTCAACCCTAACTTCATCTGAAACTTGAAGTTTTTCGAGTTTTTCTCGCATCACTTCTATTTCTTCAGCATCATCTTCGCCAAGTTCTTTCTTGATCGCTTTGAGTTGTTCGCGCAAATAGTATTCTTTTTGAGACTGGTTCATCGATTCGCGAGCGCGATTTCTAATCTTTTCTTGCATTTCGGCAACATCAATCTCTTTATTAAGATAGTGATAAATGCCGTCTAAAAATTCTTTCTGGTTATTTTTCTCAAGCAGTTCTTGAGCTTGCGCAACGGTAAGATTAAGATGCGATAAGATAAAATCCGCAATTTTTTCCGGATCATGCATCTTAGAAAGGATTATATGGAAATCCGGACTAAATGAATGGCCCGAAGAAGCCATACGCTCCGTTAGCTTCTTGATGTTCTTAATCTGCGCCATCGATTCAGTTTCATCAAATTCTGAATCTGCATCAAATTTGCCAATACTGGCAGTCAACGTACTTTCATCAGCTACAATGTCCTGCGCACGAGCCTTACACAAGCCCTGCACTAATATTTTAACGCCACCCTCTGGTATTTTGATGAGTCGCATAATCGAGGCAATCGTACCAACATCGTATAAATCCTTAGTGCCGATAGCACCTTGAGAATCAAGCTGTTTTTTTGCTGCAAGCAACAAAATCAGCTTTGATTCATCCAACGATTGATTTATGCCGTTAATTATTCTTTCATCAAGAACCAAGAGAGGGACTATAGAATGAGGAAATACCACCACATCCATTGTTGGAATGACTGGGAGTCTTTCCGGAACATTGCCCTGAAAATTCTTGCCTAAAAGTGTTTTCATACACTCCCCCTTAATTTTAAATAAAATGCCCACATTGAGAGAAAACTTTTCCCACAATGTTGGGCCGTATTATTTATATCCCTATTGATCAGTTTAGGGGATCTAGAATTTTAAAAACAACAGTTACTAAAAAAGGATGCTGTGGCTTGGTTTTGTAAACGAGTTGGAATGTGGTAAGTTCGTATACTCGTTAAATAAATTTGAATTGGACAATGGGTAGAATAGGACTAACCCATTCGACTCGTCGCTTCGCTCGTCCCTCAGGGCGGTTTAATAATAATAGATCCGTGGTGAGGGAGTGTTGAGCAAAGCGAAACACGAGTCGAATCCATAATTCCTTCTAAAAGTGAAAACATAGTATGAATATCGCTGAACTCACCGCACACGGCATAAAAAAACAGTTCAAACAGGGGGGCACAAACCTTGAAGTGCTCAAAGGCATCGATGCCCAATTTCAACAAGGTTTTTCGTATGCCATCACTGGCCCTTCTGGTTCTGGCAAATCGACCCTGGTTCATCTGTTAGCTGGGCTTGATACCCCAAGCGAAGGGGCGGTTTTTTTTAATAACCAGAACATTGCCCATTTTACTGAACAACAACGGGAACAGTTTTTGAACAAATCGCTCGGTTTGATTTTCCAACTCCCTTATTTAATTGCAGAACTCACCGTGATAGAAAACGTAATGCTCAAAGGAATGCTTGCAACGTACGATAAAGATGCTGCACACCAACGAGCACTCAGTCTTTTGCAAAGTGTAGGGCTCGAAAGCAAAGCCTATGAGGCTCCCGCCAGCCTTTCTGGCGGCCAACAACAGCGCGTAGCAATCGCGCGGGCTTTATTTAACAAACCTGCATTTTTAATCGCCGATGAACCGACAGGCAACGTTGATGTGCAAACCGGCAATGCAATTCTTGATTTACTCCTTACAAGTCAAGCAGAATGGGGCATGAGTATTATTATCAGTACCCATGATGCCTATGTTGCTCAACGTATGGATACGGTGTTACATATACGGGATGGGTTGTTGGTGGAGATTTGAAAAGGAAAAAAAAGAATGAAGCTGCGATTTGTATACATAATTCTTCTGGGAGTTTCCTTATTAATGGGGTTATCTACCCATGGAAATGTCAGTAATGAATCGTATAAAACGTGGTATAATAGATTACGTACAGCTCATGATAAAGACAATCTCGAAGATGAATCATTTTTCATCATTCTTTTAGAAGGTGCATTTAATTACGATCAAAAAGATAGCAATCATCTTGCAGCCGTGGCTCAAGATATGCGCCTGCATGGGTCGCTTTCTCAAATTCACATAGACCTATGGAAATTGCAGCTACAAGAGGGGTTTGAAGAGGCAACAAGAAAACTAGAAGAACTTAGTAGGAAATGCGTTGCCGATTGGAAAATAGTGAGTGAGTTAGATATGGCCATACATCAAGAACGCACTGCCCCTGAGAGAGAATTTACCTTTAATACAAGAGTAGTAATACTTGCCAAAAAAGGTTTACAGGCACTAACATCATTGGAAAAGTTCTATAACAACAATTACAAAAAAAATATATGGCTTCTGAGCACTATTGGTGAAGAGAGTAAACTCGTTGAACTGCACATACCTAGCAATGATAACCCTGAGCTTACCAATGAAAGATGGAAAAAAACACTAGAAAGCTATAAAAATAGATTTAATACATATAAAAAAGAGGCCGAAGCAACCATACAAAAAGATCTTGCAAAAGAAGAACGACTTGCTTTAGAACCCGAAGATGCAAAAGAATTTCAAGCAAAATGGATTAATCACTTAGAAAATACAAAATATTCAGCCAATTCTTTGTTGGAGTACCTAGATCTATTATCTACATTTAAATACCCTAGCGACGCCCCTACCGCGAACGAGAGTATAGATCACTATCGTAAGCGATGCCTGCAAGATTTATCTGCACTCAATCAATTTTATCAGGACCACCAAGAGGACTATTCTTTACTTAAATCCCTCGCTCTTGGCGCAAAAAAAACCTTTAAGAGCAAAAAACTAGAGTCCAATACTCCTAACGCAGATATTGCTAAGGCATGGCAAATGGTTTTAGAAGATTTTAAGAATACTTGCAAAGAAGCATCCGATGAAGAATAGCTTTTAACTCAATGGGTTGGATTAAAGCAGATAATTATCTGCTTTAATCGCCGATGAACCGACCGGCAATGTTACGGGATGGGTTGTTGGTGGAGATTTGAATTTGCACCATTTCTTAGATCATGGCATATTCAAAAATAATAACTGTAATATCATCAAGATGAATAGATACAAATCAGCTTTCGAGGAGTAAAGACATGCAAGCGATCGAATTTTTCTCAAAATTGGAAGATGGAACCATTAAGGTACCCAAAGAATATTTGGCAAGCCTTCAAAAAAATCTTCGCGTAATTATCTTGATTGATGAAAAGGTCACAAAAAAGCAAGAAAACGCTCTAAAAAAACACGCTACCTCATCAAAAAAAGAAGCCTCCACAAAAAAAACAAAAAAGAAAAAATTTACCCCGCCATTTACCGTAAAAACAAAAGGTTTTGCTTTTGATCGAAATGAAGCTAATGAGCGATAGGGCTTTTATCGATACAAATATTCTGGTGTACCTTTTTTCAAGTAATGAACCAGAAAAAAATAAAATCGCTCTGAATCTAATTAATTCTGATTCAGAATTCGTTATTAGCACTCAGGTAGTTAATGAATTTATTAATGTTATGAATAAAAAAATAAAGGCAGAACTAATAACTATCACAAAGGCTGTTGATATCTTACCTTCACACTTCACAATAGTTGAAATCTCCCTCAACACTATTAAATCAGCATTAATAATTGCTCACAAGCATAAATATCGATACTTCGATGCACTTATGCTTGCATCAGCCCTGGAAAATGGAATACCCATTCTTTACAGTGAAGACATGCATAATACTCACCTGATTAACAATAAATTAAGAATTATTAATCCATTTAAATGATAAAATTGTTGCCCCTGCATTTTTAATCGCCGATGAACCGACCGGCAACGTTGATGTACAAACCACTAATGCAATTCTTGATTTACTCCTTACAAGTCAAGCAGAATGGGGCATGAGTATTATTATCAGTACCCATGATGCCTATGTTGCGCAGCGTATGGATACGGTGTTACACATACGGGATGGGTTGTTGGTGGAGATTTGAAAAGGAGAAAAGAGAATGAAGCTGCGATTTTTATTCATGATGTTAGTGGTAATGGTGTTGACAACAGCACTGACTACTGACGCACATGTCAGCAAAGAAGCGTACAACAAGTGGTATGAAGGGATACTGCCAGTATATTCAACTGAAAAACCTTCTGAACTTTCCACAAATCAATTTGAAAATGGGTTATATTGCGTTGTTCTTCTGGAAGGTGCGTTTAATTACGATAAAGAAGATGCTGGCCACCTTAAACTTGTAGGCGAACATATGGGCCTACAAAAACCACTCAACCAGCAGCATATAAAAATGATGAAAGTAAAATTAGAGGAGCTGCTCAGAGCAAAAATAAAAGCTGAAATGGCTACACAAGCAAAGGTCCATGCAGCAGTAACACCGCCAGGTGCGCAGCCACAACTGACGGCAAAACCAGCGCCAGAACCGATAGATCCAAATGCAAAATGGGTCGGTTTATTAAAGGAGATAGACAAACTAACTAACCAAATATTTGCTGAACTTCTTACACAATCGCCCGATACTAAAAAGCTTGACGCGTGGGCAACTGAAGGTTCATTAAAACTTGGACAGCTAGAACAATTTTATGCAGACCATAAAGACGATTTGCTGTTACTTAAAAAACTTGCTCTTGATGCAAAAGAAGTTTTTGGTAAAAAATTAAAAGAAGAGACTCCTGCGAATAAAGTCCCAGATATGTGGCGAACACTCTTAGATGAATTTAAAGTAGAGCTCGACAGAGCCCAGAGGAAAGTTAAGTTTGCATCGACCGCAGCTCCGCAACCAAGCCCATTACCAACTGCACAGCCACAATCAGCACCAAAACCTATCGATCCAAAAGAGCTTACAAAGCAATTCGCTGCTCTATGGAAAGAAGCTGACGATCTTGATGAGAACATAGATAAAGAACGCAAATCGCCCGCTCGAGAATTTACCTCTAATAGAAAAATAGCTGAGTGGGCCACACAAGGTTTACAAAAATTAGCCCAGTTCGAAAAATTCTATGTTGCCCATAAACAAGATCAGAATCTACTTAAAGATATTGCTAAACAGGTTTCACTGCGTCTTCACAAGGATGGTGATCCTGTGCAAGCCTGGAATAATGCTATAGAGAGATATAGAGATGGATTTAGTGAGGAAAAAAAGACCGCCGAAAGTGCAATAGCTGCAAATCCAGATAAGGAAAAACGACTTGCATTGGAACCGGAAGATCCAAAAGAATTCTATGCTAAATGGGTCGCTTTATTAAATGAGACAGACAAATTAACTGACAAAATATTTGAGGAGATCAATTTTCCCGCCATCAAAGGATCGCCCGATACTAAAAATCTTGACGCGTGGGCAACTGAAGGTTCATTAAAACTTGGACAGCTAGAACAATTTTATGCAGACCATAAAGACGATTTGCTGTTACTTAAGACACTTGGCCTCAACGCAAAAGAGGCCTTCAAAGGTAAAAAATTAAGAAATGAAACTCCTGCAGACAAGCTTCCAGGGATGTGGCAAACACTCTTAAAGGGATTTGAAGACATTTTGGACACTGCAAAGGAAAAAATCCAGCCTACACCTACAACAAAATAGCTTTTAGCTGAATATCTTACACGTAAGCCGCGGGAATTTCCTGCGGCTTATTTATTCCCATCCCCCTTTTTTTCTTATACACTAAAGCTAACTGTTTCATGGATTCGACTACGCCGCTTACGCGGCTCCGCTCACCACAGGCGGGATTAGATTTAAAGGCCACGCATGAACACCACTCCCCCTTCCACTCTTTCTAAAAAATCGATCATCAGAAAAACAATAGAAGTTGGTAGCTCAACACTCGTTAGCCGCGTACTTGCCATTGCACGGGAAGTTTTGATGGCCCGTTTTTTGGGTGCCGGCATAATCTCTGATGCATTTATCACAGCTTTTAAGATTCCCAACTCGATGCGCAAAGTTTTTGCTGAAGGTGCATTGAGCGTTGCGCTCATTCCCACTTTTGTAAAAGTAATGAAAGAAAATGGCAGGCAAGAAGTTAATCGCTTAGTTACCCTCTCATTCTTGATATTTGAAGGTGTTTTGCTGTGCATTTGTCTTTTTATGTTTATTAAGGCTGATTGGATTATCCGGATTATTGCCCCCGGCTGGTATGTTACGAGCACAGTTGCAGAAACTGCCCACGTTGGTATCCCATTTGTTGATGGTGCAGTCAATTTTCTCTCTTCATCCTGGAATCTTTTTTGGAGTAATTCATACGGTGACCACCATGAGCAAGTAACCTATGCGGTCAAATTTTTACGCATTTTGATCTCATTTATCCTATTTCTATCAAGCTCATCACTCCTCGCTGCAGCATTACAATCAGTTAATCATTTTTTTGTGCCAGCATCGGCACAAATTTTAATCAATATCATATGGGTGAGCGGTATTTTGTTTTGCATGTTCACCGGTGCACCTGTTGAATATATGTGCTTTTTCCTCCTGGCTGCAAGCTTTTTATCCTTTCTTTTGCACCTCATCACCTATCTAAAACTGCAGTTCGGGTTTAATGCAATCGATCGACAAGCCTGGAAAAATTTTGCTGTAGTGTTTAGAAAGTTTTTGCCCTGCTTTTTTAGCATGAGCGTAATGGAAATTAATTTGTTTATTGCCACCACCTTGGGTTCGTATTTACCCAAGGGTTCAATCTCATTAATATATTATGCAAACAGATTTATGGGAGTGCCACTTGGCGTCTTTGCTCTTGCCTTTTCTACCGTTTTACTCCCCCACTTTAGTCGCATTAGTACGTATGCACCCAAGCGACTCAGTTTCTACCTTTTAGAAGCTACCAAATTTATCTTTTGGATCACCATTCCGTTTACATTACTTATGGCATTTGTAGCAGAAAAAATTTTCCACACCATGTTTTTATCTGAAAAATTTACCTTACTCCAGGTCTTTGAAGCAAAAAACATTTTAATTGCCTACGTAATTGGCCTTTTCTTCTTTTCGCTTAACAAAATATTGCTCAACCTTTACTATGCACTGCATGAAACGAAAATACCACTCTATATTTCTATCTTCGCCGTCATTGCTTATTACACCATTAGCAAATTCTGTTTACCCATTTATGGTGCCATGGGCTTGGCGATGGCAAACGTTGCTTCCGCCATGCTACAAACAGTTCTTTTTGTATTGTTTCTGCACAAAAAATATGCGTTTAAATTGTACGGCAAACCATTCGTGATTTTCTTTGGCAAATACCTGATTAACTTAGCAACTGTTGCCGCCGGCTTTCTGGCAGTGTATGCTGCAATGGTATATAGTATTTCCCACTTACCGGAAGCTTTTGCAAATTTCTTTTTATTCAAGATCGGCTTTTGGTTTTGGGTTGGTCCATTAGCGGGGCTCAGCATGTTACTCTTATTTTTCTCGCGGCCAAAATTTAACGTTAAACTCCACTTCTTGGATTAAGGTTTAGATGAAACTGCCCAGCCTTCGCTCATTATTCTATAAAAAACTCTCGAAGTGTTTAGCTTCGGCTGACTGGCCTTCTTTTTTTCCATGCAATCCAAAGGTTTATGCAAGGGGAGTCCGATGAAGCTGCAATTCTCAGCCGGTATTGTTATTTATCATCCAACAGAACATGGTAACGAATATTTGTTGCTCCACTACCAGTCTGGCCACTGGGATTTTGCAAAAGGTAAAATAGAAAAAGGAGAAAGCAAAGAGCAGGCAACATTGCGTGAACTGCAAGAAGAAACTGGTATTACACACGCAACAATTCTGCCCGGCTTTGAAGAATCGTTAGAATACTTTTTTAAAGATAAAGATCGCTCTCTTATTCATAAAACGGTCTACTTTTTTACCGGCCCAACACCAACTAAAGAAATAAAACTTTCTTATGAACACATCGGCTATGCATGGCTACCGTATGAAAAAGCGATGCAGCAATTATCATTCCAGAATGCAAAAGATGTGCTACACAAGGCACATCAGTTTATAAAGAAACAGAGTTAATTTTTTATTTTTCTAGCCACATCATTCGAGTGTGCCATCTAAACCCGCACCTTTCTTAAACTTTCAATTCAAATCCAATTAGAATTCTTTAATTTCTAAAACACAAACTGTAATCGCTTGCATTTATCTCGTGCTTTACAAGGTTATTATCTCTGATAATGTAAGTTGTTGGCACATAAGTTTTAACATTACTATCACTAAAAGGGCTACTAATGAATATTGTTAAATTTTTCAAATTGTTACTGTTTGTGTCTATTGCGCCTGCAAACAGTTGGTGCGCAAGCGCAACCACCAGTGCCACCCAAGCCCTCATTTACAAAAGCTGATTGGGAACGAAAAAGAATGAGAAAATTCAGAGCAAAATTTTAGGACTCTAAGAGCCAATAGAATAAAAAGCCAAAACCCAAAAGGATCACAATGGAAACAAAAAAATTACTAGCAATAGCACTCCTGCTGCTCAATGCACCACTCTTTGGCGCTTCTGCTAGTGGTGGTGGCGGTGGAACAACCCCTCCAACACCAGCTGCAGCTGTAGAAACTAAGGTCCAAAGAGAAGAACGGGAAGCGAGAGCAGAAAAAGCCGCAGCAGATCAAAGAGCTGCAAATGCCGAAAGAATGAGAAAACTAGCAGAAGCTCAGAACAGTGCTAGCGCAGTCGCACCCTCGCCTGCTGCAACCGGAGCAGACCTGAATCCACCCAAGCCAACTATGATTGTAACTAAAGACAAAACACTCTATCTTGGACCAGATGGCACGGTGACTCACGTTTCCTATCCTGACTTTGAATGTCTTTCCTTTCATTACTTCTTTCACTGCACATTGGATAACACAGCCAATGCTCACCCTACTCTCACAAATAGCTGCTCCTGGTCACATAAGTCAAAATTTCCTCACACAACAGTAGCTTCGCTTATTGCGTATGTGCACGAGCTTAATGAAAGCGCCGTTGCCGACTATAATAAAGCTTTCTACGCGCAGCGAACTACATACTCGCGACCTCGTATACAAGTATATCAAGCATCACCGTTTCGGGGACCCTTAAAACCAGGGGAAGATTTCGATCCGGAAAAAGGAATAATTATTACTCCCCCTGAAGGCTTAGATCAATGTAAAACAGTGTGGACTAAATCTTATGGAGAACCCCAAGGATAAATTTGTTAGTCAAATCAAAAATTTACGATCTCTATAAAAGATGTGCTCCAAAAAGCACACCACTTTATCAAATCTGCCAAAAAATAGTTTATATACCGCCCTTTTTTGATATACTCCTTCTTTGCAATTCATATACTTTTTACACACAGCAGATAAACGTAACTATTTTTATCACTATTGAAAGGGTTTCGTATGAATAGAACAGCACAATTTTCACTCATTATACTTACGGCTAAATCTGCATAATTAATGCATAACTAAATTTTAAATGAGGGTCCATTGTTATGGGCCCTTTATTATTTCATCGCAGAGCACAGTATATTTTTACACGGAGGATGAATAATGGATAAAACAACACAATTTTCATTTATTGTGCTACTGGCTACTGTGACAGTTGGTTTCTATGCACATGGTGCTGGTACGACGAATGAAACGTCTTTAGCTTCTATTAAAAGTCGTCCAATGGAGTCATGGACAAGTAAAGATTGGGATCTTATTCTGTACAATGCCCACAAGGTACTCAATGACCACGCACTTGCCATGAGTCTACGGCACGTACCCAGTGCCACGGCAAGCCCCGCTATAATCACCAACACATCAGCAATTACCCCCCCTACTCAAACTAGTTCGGGAAAAGCAACCCATGTAACTGTGCCACAGCCAGCGGTAACTGCTGCTGCAACCGGGGCATTAACGGCACCAGAGGCTGATAAAAAAATGGTAATCGCTACTGCAAGCATTGCAGAAGAAGCAGCCACAAATAAGATGGGATCGCCCAAACTACCCGCCAGCACCCCAACTCCTCTAACTCAAACTACTACCGCTGTCCCTGCTCCAAGTACAAAAACTATAGGCCCTGCCCCGGCGCCAGATTCACCGCGTGCTACACAGGCAAAAGTGGTACAACGCGAGTTACGTACATTAATGCAACTTAACGCTCAAGCAAAAACACCAGTAGACCGAGATACTGCTATCCGAACAGCAAATCATCTATCTCAGACAGCAATTGAATTAGCTCGTACAGCAAAACAATTACTTGGAGTTGGTGGCTGATAAATGATTTATAACAAGAGCTGAGAAATAATGAGGGACTATGAAAAATATAACAAAATTTTCATTGCTGATGACGCTTATTACTTGTGTAGTGCATGGTTCTGGTCGTTCTGATTATTATACGGGTCTATCAAGAGATACCCTTAGTTATAAAATATGGCAAGAAATACAAGCGCAACATAGAGATCCTAAAGCAGGCGAAAAAACTAAATCAATTACCACCCCATCTCATTCTCAAGCTCCTCAAAGTTCTAACTCGAGCAACACTAACACTCGAGACTACACAAAAACGCCTGCTGCACAACCAGCCGCTACCGCCACAGTAACCCTATCTAGCCCGGCTACAGGTACATTCGTACCCACCGACCTCGATCAAAAAAATGACGATGCTGCAAAAAAAGAAGCGGCCGCGCGAAACAAAAATCTGCCGCGTCACCAATCTCCCGCAAGCCCACTGCTTTCTTTAGTTCACGCTACTTCAATTGCACCGGCTGGTAATGCAAAAGCTATTGCCCCTGCTCCTGCACCAGATTCACCGCGTACCGCCCTGGCCAAAGAGATACAACGGGAAGTAGCTAAATTAAGAGAACTTAACGCTCAAGCAACAATACCTGCAAGTAAACCTATTGCTATTGCAAAAGCAGTTACAGTAGCGCAAGAATCCTGTCAATTATCCTGTGCAGCAACAACGTTACGGACCTCCATCAAGAAACAATCTGCTGGCACTACAAAACCAGTCCCCTCTGCTACATCAGATTCACCGCGCGCTGCACAAGTAAACGTTGTACTGCACAACATAACTGAATTAATAGAACTTAACGATAAAGCAAAACCCACGGCCGATAGTACTATTATTAGTCAGACAGTAGAGACAGTAGCCAAGGCAGCCTCTCACTTAGCACAGACAACAATGGAATTACTGAAGATTGGAAAACCAAAAGATACATAGCGCAGAAATTTTAAAGCACAAAACCATTTTAGATAAACCTCTTTTTTGACCCTTATCTGTACTTTTTCCTCGTTTTTTTATACAATTACACACAATAAAACATTAAACTGTTTATGAATAAGGGTCACAATGCATAGACAAAAATTCTCATTTGCACTTCTTATTGGAAGTGCACTCATTTCTGCCCATTCTTATGCGATGAACACTGCGGCAGCTACTGCGGGTAATGCTGCAGCTAATACCACTTCAAAACCAACAATTCCGCCTCTTAATTTAACAAAACTATTTGGTTATTCCTCATCAGACGCAGGCCCATACGAACCCTCCGATGATCCCTATTCTGAAACATCACGAACATCACGCGATTCATTAAGTGCCCATGAAAGCGTAAAGGCAGCTGTAAGCACTATCGCTACAACAGCTACTACAAAATCATCTCAAGATCAAACTCCTAATACCACTACTCCCCCAAAATAAAATATATTTAATTCACTATCACGTAAGGGATCACATGATACGTACAAATTTTTCAGCTTTCGCATTTTTTGGATGTTTATTTTTTTCGCCAGTATTCAGCGCATCAAATAATTCTACAAATAATTCTACAAAACCTTCATCTTTCAAGGGGCAACCATCTGCCACTCGCCCACGTGCTGTAGAAGATTGCACTGGTTTGTTGGATACCGAAGCAACAAACTTAGCAATACAATTATTGCCGCCACTCAAGCCTCACCCAGCTTGGTCTGAAACAACACCACAAACTCAAAAACAAAGCGCCGCTCAAGCTATAATTTCAGCCTCAGCAACCGTAAGTGCACGAGCTAATGCGCCCACGGCCGCTAAAACTTTATTTACAAAGCCTGTTAGCCAAACACCCTCCCCAACATCACGAGTATCACTATCGGCAGTAAAAGAACCTGTGGCTGATCTTGTAGCTGAAGATTGCTAGTAAGTCCCGGTCCAACAGTGGCCGTCTGTACATTTTTTACTCACTGGCTATACTTTATGCTGGTTAAAATACCGTATGCATATAAGAAACCTCACGCGCATTGTCCGCATATCGAAAGGGAATGTTATGTTATATATTGTATTTTCAGCGATGTTATTCCTTGGCATATTCTTTGCTACTTCATCTTCGTGGATGATCTAAAAATTGCATTCACCCTACGTAAAAATATATTTTTGAAAGGATTTCGCATGAACAGAACAACTATATTTTCATTAATACTATTTACTGCTGTTAGTTTTTCTGCACAAGGTGCAAGTGATACTAAAACCGCTGCAGCTGCAGCAACTAAAGCTGCTGTGGCAAGTGGAACACCGGGTGCCACTACATCAACAGAGCCAGTATCGCGTGCTACAGCTCTGCAAGCAGCTTCGCAGGGTTATGATTGCAATCAATTTATAGATAGTTCGACTACTTTCAAAGAAGCTTTCGACAAATATAAAAAATCAAAAAATGATGACAATGGATGTAGAGGATGGGATAATGAGAGTCAGTTTGAAAGAAGATTTAATAGGCGTAAAGCAGAGACATTACTCGCAAAAAAGTAAAAAGTTTCGCATATTTTCCCCTTTGATCGAAGCTTTGATGTTGAGAGCATTCCTCTCGCTACTCCTTCAAAATAATTTGCCCTCAGTCCCCACTGGTCAACCTATCGCCCTATAAAACCGTTCAAATCGATTATTTGATCAAAAAAATGGCGATCTTCCATTGACAATTGGTGAAAAATCTCTATTCTTAGGTTAAGCTTTTCTTTAAAATTTCTTGAAAAAGTATCGCGGGGTAGAGCAGCCTGGTAGCTCGTTGGGCTCATAACCCAAAGGTCGCTGGTTCGAATCCAGCCCCCGCAACCAGTCTTCGCTCCTACGGAGCTACGACTGGCATGCCAGCACTAAGGGTTGTCACATTAAAGATAGGTTTGCGAGAAAAGAGCGAAGACTGTCCGTCGTAGCTTTTTACTCCAATCGTAATACTTCGATAGGTAAAGCGTAGACTGGACCTGAATCCTTTTAAAAATATGCATTATATTTATCTCATTCGATCAATAAAATACCCAGATCAAATATACTTTGGGTGTACCCAAAATCTAAAACGACGCCTTGCTGTACATAATTCCGGTGGTACATTCCACACAGCTAAATATCGTCCATGGGAATTCGTTGTTTGTCTTGCATTTAAAAGTAAAGATACGGCCATTGCTTTTGAAAAATATTTAAAGTCATCTTCGGGAAGAGCTTTTGCAAACAAAAGATTTTGGCAATAGCTATTCCTCAAGCATAAAAAAAGGACCTGAATTTCCTCAGATCCCTTCTTATTTTCCACCGTTCATTATCTTTTGCACACGTTATCCCGTAAAATCTTAATATGTTTTTCTAGATCCGCTTCTAAAGCTTCAATAGCTGCATGGCACTCTTTATGCCCAGAAACTTTGGCATCCTGCTCGCAAAACTTCTCTATAAACCACACAATATCACTCAAATTATGCATCAGTTTAATCTTATTGTAGGTACAATTATCCAACATACTTACCCCTTCCCTAATAACAATATACTACCAGTCTAGTACCATGTTTAATCTATCACGCATGATTGCGTCAATCATTTTGCAGCAGTACTGATATTAAAAGCAAAGGGCACTCTCTTGCCGAGAATGCCCTCTTGTAAATGTTCTAAAAAATCAATCTACTCTTCTTCTGGTTCAACTGCCGGTTCTTCTTCTGGCGCCGGTTCAGCTTCTACTGCTGGCTCTTCTGCTGCTGGCTCAGCTGCAACCGCAACTGGCTCAGGTGCTTCCATACCTGCTTCAGGATCTGCACCATTTGCTACCATCTGAGCGCGAACTTGCTTAACAATTGCTATCAAATCATTGGCTTGCACTTTTAGTTTAAGTCCAATCATTTTCGCTTTAGTAGCAACTATCTTCTGCTGAACAAGATCAGCAAAATCACCAAAGCTCGTAATAGTTTCAGCTCCATTTGCGCAGAACACGCCGAGAAGAAGAGCTATGTCAAATAGATCAAGGTTCATACTGAGTGCAATCACTTTTTCTCTAGCTTCATCACCATCAGTTTTTGCTTTCGTAAGATTATGCTGTTTTATTTTTAAGCGGGCGAGTTTAGCCTTCATATCTGCTGGTAATGTGCTACCGCCCTCAATAAATCTCTTAGATTGGCTGACAAGCGTGCCAAGAACTTTGACCATCTTAAGCGCAGCTTTTGCATAATCCCCGGCTGTCATTTTAGACGCTGCAGGCTTTGCTGCCACAGCTACTGGTTTTGCTACTGGTTTCTTACCTTTTGCAGCTTTACGGTCAGCCTTTGCTTTTGCAGCATCTGCAGCAGGCAGGCCCGCTTCTGGATCAGCCCCACCTAAAATTAACTGTTCTTTAATAGCATCAACCATTAGTTTGTATTCATTTACTGGATCATTGATCTTTTCAGCAAATGCTTTTGCTTTATCTTGTACACTTCCTGCGCCAAACACACCACTAAGACGACCAAAATCCTTTACCAAGCCAGCAGCTGAAACAGCAAAATCGGCAAATTCACCCGTTGCATCATAAATATTAAATGCAATGCCACCGATAATTGCATTTTGCACCTCTGGATCTTTTTCTTTTTTCAAAGCAGCTTGCTGTTTCTTGGCTAGAGCAAGTTTTGCTTTAACATTATCAGGTACCGTTTTTGAACCTTCTACCAGTGTTTGCCCCTCACCAACAAGGCTTGGAACTATATCAACAAGGTCACCTGCCCTGCTCATAAACGTTGTTGCACTTATTTTGGTTTCTTCAACCTTGGGTTGCTGAACATTCACCTCTTTTGCTGCAGCCTCTTTCTTAGTTGCAGCGGCCGCAGCAGGTGTTGGCACCGCTGCCGCAGGTTTTGCCACCGGCTTTGCTTTAGTTGGTACACATACCAATCCGTTCACGCCTAAAAGCAGCGCTACGGATAATAGTAATAAGAGTTTTTTCATGACTCTCCCCTTTTAAATTAAATACTTTTTCCTGGATTCTATAATCCAGAGTATCAATTTGAAAATTCAAATTGCAATATTTTTTAATAAAAGGAGAGTAAACAGTGCCGGTGACTACTAGAACTACCCAATAGCCTCTTTTGCCCCATTTTTATTCTGAGCAAGCCTAAAATCAGCCGCCCAGGTTAAAAACGCATTTTTCAGGTAGGCAAGGCGCGTAAGTCTTTTTTCCGCGTTTTCAAAAGAGCTCGTAGATAAGGGGACAAGCTTAGAAACATAGACACGCTTAACCCAGAGATTAAAGGTGGCGTAATATTCGATATCTCGCCGTTCTTGTTCAATCTCCGTCAAAAAAGCGGCCAACGGGCTAACAAAATCTGTCGGGTTACGGGGATTCGTGTAACGGCGTTGAATTTCATGCACCAAATCTTGGGCCAAATCTTTTTGTGGAATGCTCAGCAACGTATCCAGGGCTACATCACTTTTCCACGAAGACCACAATTCTTGTTTTTCTACAAATCTATTGCCTCGATATATGGTGTAACACACATAGCCATACAGAGCCGCAGCACAGCTACCAACTATCCAATATTTATAATTGGCCCAGAGTTCCCACGATTTTGTGCGGGCACTATCCATATAGTGCATCACGTTATTGATAATTGATGTTTGGTTTTGTTCCACAGTTTGCAAGTTTGTTTGCTCAACAGCGGTTTCTACTGAATTTTTAATACCTGCCTGCGCTTGATGCATGTTAACATGAAAATGGATGGGGCTAATCGTTGAAGAAAGGGCAGGATATGGCATGGCTGGATGAGTTGAGACTGGTGCCATTGGTACCAACGGACGTTGTTGGGCAGGGAAAATTGATGACCATATGGTGAATGCAAGTATCACAACTACAATACGCATGCTTTTTTCCTTTATAATAGTACGTCAGAATCTATCAATCAGATATGTTTTATGAGTTCAGTAGCAATATACAGAGTTTTTTTCAGATGCGGAATATATTTAAATAACTTGAACTCAGACCTGATAACCAAGTAAGCTACCTTGTAAAATAACCAAATTTACCTAAAATCATCCTTTCTTTTTAACCAAATCAGGTTCAATTATACGCAAACGCATTAAAATCATTTTACCTTAAAGACGAGAACATCGATTTCTTGTAATCACAGTGTCGGCACATATATGCTTACCCTGTATTTTTGACTAGCCCTAGGAAAACCGATGGTTCTTTTTTTCTTTTGGCCGTTTTGTTCACTGTACGGCTTTTTATTTTTTCTGATCAGTTTGATAGTGATCGGCACCATAGTTCGTTTTGTGTGGCACGATAAACCGCTGAGCAAAACATTTACCATCGTTATTAACATTGTCTCAGCTTGTTTTTTTATTTATTTTTTAATCCATTGGTATTATTACGGCATGTTTAAATGTTTTTAAGGAATTAACCGTGAACGAACGCAAACCACAATACCCTGTCAGTGATATTTTCGTGAACCGTTGGTCACCTCGCGCAATGTCAGGTGAAGAAATAACCAACCAAGAACTTATGAGCCTTTTTGAAGCCGCCCGCTGGGCACCATCATCGTTTAATAATCAACCCTGGCGTTTTATTTATGCAAAACGGAACACACCCCATTGGGATATCCTCTTTAAGCTGATGGTAGAGTTTAATCAGAGTTGGACCAAAAATGCTGCTGTTATAGTAGTAATAGTTTCTCACAATAACTTTGAATTGAACAATAAACCTTCACGCACCCATTCATTTGATACTGGTGCCGCGTGGGAAAATTTGGCACTGCAAGCATCATTAAACGGTCTTATTGCACACGGCATGGAAGGCTTTGATTATGATAAGGCAAAAAAAGATTTGAATGTTCCTGATGATTATTCTGTAGAGGCTATGTGTGCAATCGGCAAGCCCGGGCCTCTTGAGGTGTTACCGCCCAAATTACAAGAACAAGAAAAGCCATCCGATAGAAAACAAGTTAAAGACTTTGTATTTGAAGGAAAATTTAAAACATAACACTGAATTTGCAGGCATAACAGAAAGGAAAACACGATGCACATCATCACCTTACTAAAAACATGGCTTGGTTTGACCATGGCAGACATTTATATGCCAATTAACATTTTTGTAATGTTTTTCTTACTCAAAATTATCACACGCTTTTCTTCACTACGTGCCCTGTTGGTTTCATTTTTTATCAATGCGTTGGCAATTGTTATTTATAGCACTTTGGTGTGGGCAACAAATTATGAAACTTTTCTTTTTTTTAGATTCGAAGGCAAACTCACCTCATACCTGACACTCATGGCTGGTGTACAAATTGTACTGCAAGGTATTCTTTTTATCATTTTTCATTCGCTTTATGCAGTCCGCATAAAACATTTATTGGTTGTCGCCCTCATGAGCAACTTCTATACCTATTTGTGTATGCTCTTTTTAGTTACCAACAGTGCACTGGTATAGCTACAGTTCGTTATATTTATCTCGCCTGCCCTTACATTTTTCAACCGGGTATTTTTCTGCATTAATAATCATCTTATTTGCTATTGCTTGCGTAAGATCAATGTTGGTACGCATGCAAAAATTAAGTAAACAAATGGCAACATCGGCAACTTCATTCTCTACTGCTGTACGTTTTTTTTCTAATTCTTGCATCGATGCAGAACTTTCTACAAACATAAACGGTTCCATAAGTTCTGCCGCTTCGGTTGCAATCTGCATACTCATATTCTTTGGCGTATGATATTGTTGCCAGTCACGTTCTTCCATAAATGCTCTGATCTCTTTTTTGAGTTCTTCTACCGTCTTTTGATTATCATTCATATCATTCCTTTGGAATAACTGTTTAATTTATCTGGCCTCTTTGAGTAGAGTAGCAGAGGGACGTAAAAAGGAAAAATGATGTTCTATAATTTTGTGATGTTATTCTATATTATCCATCAACTTTTCATCTTGATCGCTCTGGAAAAGGAATCGCTTGCCGTAATCACAACCATAGTCACGGTTAACACAGCAGCAACCATTCTAGGATACTTTGGCGCATTAGAAACATCTGCTTATGTTGGAATAAGAATTCCCCCACTTTTCGGCATCATATTTTTTGCATTATTTTACACAGGTATGTGGTTTACCCTACTGCAAAAAAAAGGCAGCAAGTTCACCAAAAGAGTTTTGATCCCCTCTTTAGGTGGATTACTTACTGCCATTGTATTTTATAAGCTTTTGAAATGGTATGTTGACGTAGTCTGATTATTTAGAACCAACACCCGTTGAGGGGAATGAAAGAAAGAAGGTGAGAATTTTTAGTTAGTTAGGTGATTTTCCAGCCAACGCTTCCAGCAATGGTTGCCAGCGAGCTTTATCAATGTCTGAAAGTTTTAACGCGGGGATTTGTTCTTGCCACCCCGCTAATTGGGCTTTTCTGAACCATTCTGGTAGCGCACGAGCCGCTTGCAGCAACTTGAGTTGCTCAAGTTCAGTAAGTTGAACATAGCAACCCCCTTATTAAATAATTATTCTTATTTTTCGGTCTTATTTTTTTTACTTTCTTGCAGAAGGCGTAACCATTCCCTATCACGGCTAATGCGAATCTGCTCTAATCGATAAGCAATTACAGCGGCCGCATTTAAATCAATTGGTTGATTTTTTGCTTGAACACATTGGGATGAACTAGAAGCCGATGAAGGCCGGCTTGTAACGCAAACATATCCAGGTAAAAGCATCAATGAACGCGATGTTCCAACTGAGCTATTACATGCTGAAACATCCCAAGAAAGTGGAATGCCAGCTTTTGGGCTATTCATTGCTACTATTCCTTGAATTCCGGTTAAAAGCAGCCCAACAACAAATAATCTTAATTTTAACATAAAAGACCCTAATTTTTATTGATTTTTACACTAGATTCCCTACTTTTAAGCGTAGCAGAAAAGCAGAACATTTCAAGTAGAAAATATGGAAAAATAGCCTGTATTAGAGCCTATTATTGCCCAAATTGACTAATTGACAAAAATGGTGTTTTTGCTATTCTTATAAGGAATGGATTGGGGCCCTAAAAGGGCCGTAAAATGAGAGGTTATTGTCATGTCTAAGATAAGAAAAATCCTATTTTTAGCCTTCTTTTTAGCCACCCTGGTGGCCCAGACCTGTTCTACCCAAGCCTGGAAAAATCAGTTTCTAGACGTCCCGGCATCCTTCAAAACTCCAAAATTTCCGTATGCAGAAATACAAATAGCCTGGCGACAACTATTAGGGCAGCAAATATCACCAAGGTTTCCTCGATTTGCTGGATTATACCATGAATTTCATATCAAATGTCACAATCGCAAAGCTAAAATGTATACTAAAATAAGTAATGTGGGCCATAGTTTATGGCCATTCATTGGTATCGCATTAGGCAGCATAGACCAACAAGCGGATGAACTTAAAAAAGGATCTGGAAAAGGGAATCCAAAGAAACCTCTTTTAATAACTTACCCATTTAGAAAAGTACGCCAATTTAAAAATTTTTTACTCAACTCTATTGCTGATGGATTTCGGTTCATTGGCAACAAAAATGATTCATGGGCAAAACAACACCGAGAAAAGAGAGATCACCACATTGCCCAACTTGCTCGCCTGAAAAAGACAATCGAAGCACACGAACAAGCAGCCGCTCCCAAAAAATAACTACCCAATCGTCATCTGCAAGTCAGTGTCCACTGACTTTACAAAGCCCGCATGCGCTGTTGTAGGAGTCGCCAAATTCTTATGATTTTCAAATCCTAATGCCACAATCACATCTATAAAATCCATTGGCTTGATGCCAACTTCAGCCGCCTGATGAAATATGCAGGTTGCAGGGGTCATTGCCGGCAAGCTATTAAATTCTAAAATCACTAAACGTTCTTTACCTGTTGGGCTTTGTTCTGCATTTTGATAGAAACAATCAATCCTCGCATATCCTTTGCAATCAACCGCCTTATATGCCTGTTCAATTATATTTTGTGCAAAACTAATGGCAGATGCTGGCAATTGCGCTGGCGTTTGATTCTCCCCTGCTCCTGGCAGGAATTTCTCTTCAATGGATAAGATACCTTTAGAAGCTACAACCTGGCTTGGCGGCAACGCTTTCGGGTTCTCATTACCAATTACCCCAATCGTCAATTCCATCCCCATAATGCATTCTTCTACCATCGCGTGGTTTTTGCCGTTGACAAAGATCGCTTCCACCGCTTTGGTAAGTTCGTCCTCGTTGGTTACTTTTGCTACCATCACGCTGCAACCATCATCATGCGGCTTTACAATAAGTGGATAGGCGCCCGTAGCTTTGAATATTTTTTTACGCATTTGCGCTTTATGGCCCTGCCATTCTTCTTTGCCAACTAATATACCATTAGGAACATCAAAGCCCTTACTGCGCAAGAATTGGCACGCACGCGCTTTATCCATGCACAAAGCACTAGTGAGCACCGAAGAACCATTATAAGGCAAGCCCAACATTTCTAACGTACCTTGCACCGCACCATTTTCACCTTCACCACCATGCAAACCAATAAATACAAAATCGGCAATTGCAGGCAATGTTGACCAATTAATCTTGGTAGCTGGATCTAACGATTCTTCTATTTCTTTTGTTGAATGACGCACAAGTAGCGCTGGGGGAATTATAAATAATTCCATCTTACTACTCACAAAAACAGACAACACTTCATATTTTTTTGGTGAAAGTTTATACGCAATATTGCGACCCGACTCTAATGAAATTTCTTTTTCATTTGAGGGGCCCGCCATCAACACAGCGACACGAATTTTTTTCGCTTCCATGCTTTGCTCTTCAGACTTTTCGGCTTCAAGTACCGCATCAAGCATACCATAATGATGCAACTCAGTTTCAATAAGATGATTAATTAACTGTGTATGCCCAATACCAGCTATAGCAGCTGATCTGAAAATAGGCCCTGTTGGAGCCATACTTGAGAATGTGTTTGATTCTATAATCACCACAGAACTATCGGCAAGCAAAAAACCATCGAGACGTGATGTATTAGTAATACCCAAAGCTTCGGTTGCCCGAATACACTCTTCTTGTATTTTTTTTGTTTGCTCAGCGGTGCAACGCGCTGGTGTAAATTTTATTGCTTTACCCGGCATATATTTTTGCTCATAATCAAAAATGTAGGTATTTGCTACCGGCACAACTTCAGTTGGAGCAAGTGGAATCCATTTGCCAGTTTTGTAATCACTGATCAATATGCAGGTAAATTCCATCCCCTCGATTCGTTCTTCTACAAGTACCGATTGCAGGGTTGTTGGATTAACTGATGCTGCCTTATGTAAAGCTTCAAAAAAAGTATCCTGCGTAAAAACCATTGAAACACCAAGACTTGAGCCCTCTTTATAAGGCTTAACTACACACGGAAATTGTATCCCCTGTGCACCCATCTTAGTACTAATTTCTTGTTCACACGCTTGAAACTGTTGAATTTGAGCAGGAGTAACCACTATGGAGCGTGGAACTTTAACCCCCGCCACCTTTAAAAATTCCTTCTGCATAATTTTGTCCATGCCCAACGCACTTGCGAGCACTTTAGAACCAAAATAAGGAATTTTTAAAACTTCAAGCACACCCTGCATAGTGCCATCTTCTGCATAAGTACCATGAATCGCAATATACGCAAAATCGATTAAGTTTTTTAGTTCGTCCCACGTAATTAATTGAGCTTCGGTAGCCAAGCGTTGTTCAAAATCGGTTGTTTTGCCACGATGCAAAAAATGCCATGGCATAACATAGAGTAAGCCCTCAAACGTTTGGAAGATTGGCACAACGTTATAGCGCGTTGTATCCAAATGATCGCACACGGTTCTTCCAGAATTGAGCGAAACTTCTTTTTCTATAGTTCTTCCACCCATCAAAACGCCAACACGTAATCTTGCCATGCGATCTCCTAGATATCCCTTATCTGATTTGTTGAGGTTTAAGCATAGTAGTTTGTTATTTTTTGGTAAAGACACATTTGACCTACCAAATACAATCATTACAATAAGAAAATTTTTATATTATATAAAATTTAACAAAAATGAGTAAAAAGTTTATATTGTTACTCAGTTAATATTTTATAGCTAAACACCTGGGAATCATACGTAAGTAAATTCCCACAATTTTAAGGGCACAATGCTTACCAAAAAATTTTTACTCGCCGTAGCAACTTTGTTAGCATGGTCGAGTATGTTCGCAGCTGATAAGGTCACCGTTTTATCCGCTACTGATCCTAACACAAAAACCGAAATTGCAGCAGCAACAGCAGCTCAACAAGTAGCTAAACCAGCGGCGCTGAGCGCCGCTGCAACACCGAGCGCAACTCCAGCTATAGTAGCTCCTGCAAATCAGGCAATGACGTTTCCCTGTGGCTGTGAATCAGATGAAAACGAAGCAGATAATAAAAGGTATGTAGTTTTTTTTCCTGGCGGATATAACCCGACGCTTGCAAATGTATTCAAACTCACTTTTGCACGAACTCAAACGAGTGCAGATCTTTTAAGTACACTGCATGCAGAAGGCTATCAAGTTCAACCCGATGACTTGCAAATGCAAACTGACCGGGTTACACATAATGCCCTTTCCGAGGCAAACAGGAATCCTGCTTTTAATCCATTAACGCTTAGGCCTCTACCACCTCAAGCACAAATTGGCTATTTACCATCTGCTGGAGAGTTCACAAATGATGTTTGGATTGTTTTTCCTGAACATTTTACAAAACAAAAAAACGCAGATGCACTGGCTGGCAAGACAAAGCCCACTGCTACAATAGCAACTGCCTCAGCTGCTGGAAAGGTGACTGACTCTGCAACAACGTCTGTTATTGCTTTAAATACAGCAACCGCTACCACAGCATCAGAAACAGCAAGCAAACCTGCCGCAGCTCCTGCTGCCAAAGCAATAATTGCCAAATCACGTGTCAATTTTGGCAGTGGTTCATTTATAGAAGAGACAGAGTGATTCCAATTAATTCAACCAGAACGTTGATTACTAAATCCTGCATTTGCAATAAATAATCACTGTTGTTACAGTGCTAATTCTACTGAAAGTAAATTATTAAATCGCTTAATGTTATAACCACAATGGCAAAAGAAAAAAAATTAGTCTGGCTTGATCTGGAAATGACCGGCCTTAATCCGGCCTCTGATGTAATTTTGGAAATCGCTTGCATTATTACCGATGAAGAACTTAACATCCTAGAGCAAGGCCCAAGTTTTGTAATTCATCAACCAGAAGATGTTTTGAGCCGCATGAATGAGTGGTGTGTAAAGCAACATGGCATCTCAGGGCTCACGCAGAAAGTACGCGAATCGCAAACAACTATGGCACAAGCAGAAGAAGAAACACTCACATTTCTAAAAAAACATTGCAAAGAAAATACCGCACCTTTGTGCGGCAACTCAATTTGGGTTGATCGTGTTTTTATGCAACGGCAAATGCCAACCTTAGAAAAATTCTTCCATTATAAAAATATCGATGTTTCTTCAGTTAAAGAACTTATCAGGTATTGGTATCCTAAATCTCCTGCTACAGATTTTAAGAAACCTGAAAATCATCGGGCTCTAGAAGATATTCAGGGATCCATTGATGAGTTAAAGCATTTCAGGAAGCATTTTTTTATCCCACCGGATTAAATTTCATCACCACCAATTTATTTGTTAAACCACTTCCTAAAAACCACTTCATGCGCGATTTCCAAACCCCGCTCGTGGTGAGCCTGTCGAACCATAGGAGCGGGCAAATGTTCGCACCGTGGCCTCATTGTAAACCCTTATAAGAATTAAATTCATTAAATCGCTACGTTGAACACGAGCGTAAAATTATGCCGCTCGAGATCCTTCGACAAGCTCAGGACGAGCGGGGGGTAGTACGCTTCAAACTGGGCGAAATAATTGCTACTAAATAATTTAATTTTCTAGCTCACCGGATTCGGTGTAAAAAACAACTGGCTTCTTAACTTCCCCTTTTCCACCAACCCATACAATGCACTCAACTCTTTCATCGTTTCCGCTTTTAAATAAATCTTGCGCACATATATATTCTTAATTTTATAGACCGGCGGTTTTGCTGGGCCCAACAATTGCACATCAAGTTCATGCTTTTTTATAAGCCCTGCTAATTGATTTGCAACAGTCGTTGCATCTTTTTCTAATGCCACTTCATTGGTATGCTTCAATTCCAGTTCCACTAATCTTTTATAGGGCGGATAGCCAACTTCCTGACGCGCTCGCACTTCATGTTCATAAAAATGGGGATAATCAAGTTCATTTAAATACTGAAATACGGTGTGGTCAGCCATCGCCTGCACAATTACTAAGCTACCTTCTCGCTGGCGCCCCGCACGGCCTGCAACCTGAATAAGTTGTTGTAAAGCGGTCTCACAGGCGTTAAAAATAGGAAAGTGTAAATTCAAATCTGCCCACAAAATACCAACGAGGGTAACGCGCGGGAAGTGAAACCCTTTGGTAATTGTTTGGGTGCCCACCAAAATATCAATCGCCCCCGATTCAAAATCTGCCATCGTTTGTTGCCATAATTTCTTTTTGGTAGTGGTATCCATATCTGCACGGCCAATTCTGGCAAACGGAAACAATTTTTCTAAAATGGTTACCACTTGCTGTGTACCAATTCCCTTTTTAATAAATTCTGTTTTTTTGCACCCCGGACATGCTGTCGGTTGTAACAATGCATAACTGCAATAGTGGCAACGCAAATAGTTATCTGCATGCAACGTTAAACTCACCGAACAGGTTGTGCAGCTGAAAATAAATGAACACTCTTTGCACTGCACAAAAAAGCTATAGCCACGCCGGTTAAGAAAAATAATCACCTGCTCTTTTTTTGAAAGTCGATCTTTCATTGCATCTTCAAGTTGCTGGCTAATCCAAAAATTGCGCCGCACCTTTTTATCACTCAAAAAGACTGTTTTAATTTCTGGTAAAGCACCGGCAAACCGTTTTTTGAGCTGAAAGAAATGCCACCCTTTTGTTTTTACGTTATATAACGAATTAATCGATGGGGTTGCCGAACCTAAAAGAATGGGGATATTTGCAGCCTTTGCCTTAAACAATGCAGCTTCTTTGGAATTTATTTTGGGATGTTTCTTTTCTTGGTAGCCCACTTCATGTTCTTCATCAATGATAATAAGCCCGAGGTTGGGAATCGGTAAAAGTAAGGGCAAATGGACTCCAACAATAACTTGTGGTTTGGTGGCGAGTAAATTCTGCCAGGCCGCTCGTTTTTCTTTAATACTTGTTGCAGAATGAAATCCATTGATAGGTATTGATGAAGGAAGCTGTTTTTTAAGTAAGGCCTGGAATTGCAATGCTAAGGTAACTTCAGGCAAGGTTAAAATTACTGTTTTACCTTGCGCATGGGCAGTTTGAATAAGGGATTTATATACTTCCGTTTTGCCCGATCCAGTAACCCCATGTAAAAGAACAGGGGTATATTCGGGCTCCAGAATACGGGGTGCAATAAAATCGGTCACCGCTTGTTGCCCATCAGTTAATGTGATCTGTTTTTGTTCTTCAGTTGCAACAACAGTTTCGTTCAAAATAGATTCGGTAACTTCTTTTTGCGTCAAAAATTGTTTGATCCGCTTTATAAAATGAAATGAATCAACTTGGTAATAATCAGAAAGGTGCTGGAGATAGGTTGAATAGAATCGATCGCGGGGCAGTTCTTCTTGCGCGAGCGCCTGCCGAATTTTAAAGGTTGTATCGCTTGGTAAATCATTAAATTGCTCAAGCACAAACGCAACGGCAGTCTTATTACGGATCGGTACCTGCACAATGGCACCAACTAATTCTGGTTGCTGCCAATCGTCAGGAACTTTATACGTGAGAGGTTCTGGAAATCCCGCAAGAAGTTTTACCTTGATATACATGCTTTAAGTATAAAGGGAGCATGAAAAAAAGAAATGTGCGGTTATTTTTTGGCGGTGTCGGCTGCGGCGCCTGCTTTTGAAGTAGGTGCTTTCAATGCCGGTACATCTTTACTTCGAGCTTCTTTTGCCAGCATAGTGAACATACGATATGCAAAATGCGGTTTCATATGCATAGATCGTTTATATTTCTTGTGAAATTCAGCCTCTTGCTGATCACTAAAAAACTTTCCATACTCTTCATCACCAACATATGAAACTATGCTCAAGGCATATTCATCAGTAAAGAACTTCGTTGTTGGCTTAATTGCCTGCATAACGAGTCTCATTGCATCTCGCATATGATTTGTTACTACGGGAAATGAAGGTATTTTAACCTTTGCATCTCTGATGGTAATGTGCGGAAATCGAATATCTCCCGCAACGTTAGCATCCAAATCGCAATATCGTGGATAGTTTGTTTCAATCATATAAATAAGCTGCGGTAAATAAGCAACAACAGGCACTTTAATATTAATATGGTTAAGATCGATACCATCACTTGATAAACGAATGTTATATCGAATACTATGTGCATCACGCCCTACTGGATATTTTCTCTTCCAATACCACCAAGTTGTGGCAATTGAGCCCGCTCCCTGAGTAAAATCCATAGAACCATAGAAATGGTACAGTTTTTTTATATGCTGCAAAGTCTGCTCATCATCAGGAGCAGGTGAAGCAATATGAATACATGTAGTAAAATGTATCGGTTTTTCTGGATCAGTGGTAGCAAGCAATGCTGCAGTTCTATTAACAACGTTACAGCCATGACTATGGGCTATTGACCATAGTTGACTATATCTAAAACCATCTGCTCTTGTATGTAATTTAACTATCTCGTGTGCCAATGCTCGCGCGGCAACTTCATTACGATCTTTTTCTGATAATGCCCCAGACCATTTGAATGAAACAATTTCAACGGCACATGCATGAGCCTGAGCTAAACAGCGCGCAAATTTATTGAGCGCTATTGTAAGAGGCTTAGTATCTACAACTCCAAATGATTGTGGCCCACTAAAAGTACCATGCACACAAACAAGCATAATGCGATCAGGAGAAGTAACGTTTGGAGGAGTAATAAGAACTCGTCTTGCAATTTGGCATTCAGCAATAGCATTAAGGTGTTCATTCGGAGCAATCGGAATGTCACTTTGATCCAGAAGAACCATACTTTTTGATAATTCCGTGCCACTTGCTGATAATTCAGCAAACCGATTTAAGTCTACGTCTTTATAATAATCAGATTCTGTTCTTGCTGCTGCAGGATCGGCACAAAACCTTTCAAATGGATGCGCATATACTGGAACCATTGCAGTTGAACTTGCGGGAATGATCACCAAATTTGCAGATACCACGGCTGCGCTGGCGACTGCTGTAGCACTCGCTGGATTTTTCGGAGAACCAAAATTTAAAAGAGCTGGTACTGCAGAACCTGATTTTTGAAAAGAATTTTTCGGTGAATGAGTTTTGTTATCGTTACGAGGCTCAACAACAGGACTCTTTACTGAACTTGGCGCTGGGATAGGAGCAGGTACTGCCACTGGGGCTGGAGTTGGTGCGGAAGCTGATGTTGGCATTGAAACTGATACTAAATCAGGAGTTGCAACTTTTGCAGGTAAAACAGGTGCTGGAACTGGTACAGGCACTGATGTTGGTACTGAGGCAACTGGGGTTGGTACTGGTGCAAATGCAGAAGCAGGAACCACAGCCAGTGCAGGCATTGGCGTTGAAGCAAGCACAGGTTGAGCATTTATGGCAGTAGGCGTTCGTACAATAGGCGTACATGGTTTAGCGGAAGCTGATGCTGGTGTTGGTGCAGCTACTTGTGTTGAAGCTGGAACCGGAACTATTGCAGGTGCAGCATGCGCTGATGCGGGTACAGGTGTCGGTACTGGTGTTGGAACAGGCTGAGGCTGCGATTGCAGCACAGGCATCGATGCTGGTGGCGGTGTTGGTTCTTCAGACTCCTCTGCTTCAGATTCTTCTTCAGGCTTCTCAGGTTCGGGTGCAGGCGTTGGGTCTGCTTTCGTCTCAGCTTTTGGCTTAGTAAATGCCATAAACCCTACAAGACAGGCCACTGCAAGGCCTATAATGCCCGCAGCCTTCCCTTCTTTGGTATCAAAGAAATTCAGTACCCAGGTAAAGGCAGACTTTATCGAATCCCCCCAGCCGTCATAAAAAGCGGCTTTGGCAGGCATAGCTTGGCCAAGAGTAAAAAGAATGAAGAGAATGCGAATATATCGCTTGAAAGGCATAAAATAACCCCTATTTTATGCCTTGAGCGGATAGCTCAGGACCCCTTTTTTGAACTATTTTTACATTTACTAATAGAATATATTATTTGAAAATAAATGCAACCGGTCTACGCCTACGCAGAAGTGCTTCGATGTTTAACTAGGCTATGACCAGCCGAGCCGCCCCCTCCATACAATACAGGGGGAGAGCAGGCGGAAAAATGAGTCAGGGCCTGATTTACCTGTGAATTCTGACTTTTCCCCATTAAAATGAGAAAAAGTCTTGACTATTCTCTATTTTAATGGGGAAAAGTCGGCATGAGCATACAAAGAATGAAATTGCCGTAGTGCGAGCTTCAAAATATCTTTCACAGTTATTTATGTAGTTTTATAGTGTAGTTATGTTATGCATTTATCAGTAATTTAAGCAAAAAAATAAGATCGGTTCTTAATTTTGATTTAGCCCAGGCTTTTTGTTTTTCATTTAATAATTCACCTAATCCAGCTAAAATTCCCCTATCGGGCATTCTATCAAGATCAGCAATACAGGTTTGTATAAATGTTGTATAAGGCACACCAGTTCTGAATTCGATAATTTTTTTATTAATAGGCCAATAATTACTTAAAAAAAACCATGCATCATAAATATCTCTATTCGCGCTCCCCATACGCTCATGCATCGCTACAAGTTTGTTGGCTACAATATCCTCTTTAACCATTACTTGCATAGCTATTCCTAAGTAATGTTTTACTTCATATGTTGAACCAAAAATTCTTTTGTTAATCTCAACTTTAATATTTTGAGCACCATATGCTTTATTTTTGTATACAAGAAGAAAAAAAAGGCTATATCGCTTTTTGCGTGATTTGACAGTTCCATATTTTTTTAAAATTTCGTTAATAGTATCGAAAATTTGGTTTTGATGTGTTTCATTAAGAAGATCAAAATCAAGGTCAACTGAAAAACGACTTAAATTATAAAACAATAAAACCGCAGTCCCCCCTTTAAATCCCAGCCATGGGGCTATATTAGAATCTGTATAGATATCTTTGAGAATATTTAACAAAACATTTTTGTGAACTGTTATATCAATGGTCATGCATTCTCACTTGCTTCATCTTTAAATATTTTATAATACCTCTCAACTCTCTGTTTCATGCTTTTATTTTCCCCATAGATGGGCAATAGTTCATTCACTTTATCCCAATTCAAGGGCTCAAGATTATCAAAATGATAATACTTATGCAGATATACCGTATCTAAAAATGCTCTTTCAGTTGATGCTATACTATACTCTTGCCCAACTTCTATACCTACAGAATTAGTAAGAATTACCGGCTTTAATTTTTTAAAAACATATGATTGCCCATCACATTGAATTGTCCTTGATTGATATGAGGCAACAAAAATCGCACTTGAATATTGAAAAATAATTCCTGAATCACGTAGGACAGATTCAAAACTTATATACGAAGGAACCAATATTTTTGTAGCAAGCTCAAGCCGATTATACTGCTTATCTTTCGCATACAACCCTCGACGAATATTATATAAAGAACCCTGTTGCACATAATAATGTAATCTTGATTTGAGTGTTTTTGTGTTTATACCTCTACGTCTGATCAACAGCTCTTTAAAGGTAAATACTGTTTGATTTGATCGCAATATCTCTTGTAAAATATTATCCTGCATGGTTTTTGCACCTCATAATTAAAGCCAAAGGTAAGGTTTTTTCTTACCTTTGGCTTTAATTATAAAAGAAAGCTACCAGAAAAAACAACTTCTTGCTGTATATTTTACCTTTGTATGCCTCTTACATGACCAGTGTACTTGGTCCCAAATATCCCTATGATAGATAGTATACGCTATGATATGGTAATTGAAATTTAGCCCGTTTACTCTTATTAAAAGGCCCTCTACGTGAATTTAGACCCAAAAAAGACCCTATTTCTTATCGATGGCTCCTCTTTCCTTTACCGTGCCTATTATGGCCTGCGGCCTCTGCATACCAGCAAGGGAGTGCCGGTTCAGGCTGTGTATAGCTTTGCCCGGATGATCAAGAAGCTATCTGATAAATTCTCACCCCAGCATATCGCTGTGGTATGGGATTCTAAAGGCAAAACGGTGCGGCATGAAATGTATGAGGCCTATAAGGCAACTCGCCAAGCAGCCCCAAGTGATCTTTTTGATCAAAAAGAGCTCATCGTTAAATTTGCCGATCTTATTAATCTGCGCCAAGTAGCCCAAGTTGGTATTGAGGCGGATGATCTTATGTATTCTCTTGCTAAAGATTTTGCGCAGCCAGGGTTTACTGCGGTATTTATCACTTCAGATAAGGATATGCGCCAAGCGTTAAGCGAGAACATCATCATCTTTGATCCATTTAAAGAACAATTTATTGGCCTTGCTGACTTTGAGCAAAAGATGGGCTTTGGAGTAGAGAAGTTCCCGTTCTATTTTGCAATCCTGGGTGATGCTTCTGATAATATCCCCGGCGTAAAAGGCATTGGCGAAAAGGGAGCAACGGAGCTCGTGCAACAATTTAAATCACTCGAAGATCTCTATGCTCATCTTGATCAAGTAAAAAAAGAGCGCACCCGTGAATTACTTGCGACTCAAAAAGATAATGCATTCTTGAGTGAAAAACTTTTCCTGCTCCATCATTACACAACAGATTTAACTCTTGCCAATTTGAATTTTGATCCGCAAAAATGGCCTCAAGCATATCCCTTATTTGAAGAGCTTGAATTTAAATCATTAATCAAAGAATTGGGTGGTGAAAGTGCACCGGCCCCTAGCACACCAACAGTTGCCCCAAGTGAAGCTGCTGTTGATTTAGCACAAAAATATACATTCATTACGGTAACAACGCCTGCGCAACTGCACGATGTGTGCAACAAACTACAATCAAACAACTTATTTGCGACCGATACAGAAACAACTGGATTAGATGCACTGCAAGATGAATGCGTCGGTATTTCGTTGTGCACACAATCAGGCACCGCTTATTATGTGCCATTCGGTCATCATACTATCGAACAACAACTACCACGCGAAGAAGTTATTGCCGCGCTCAAACCGATTTTTGAAAATCCAGCAATTAAAAAATATTTGTACCATGCAAAGTTTGATCGACTTGTGTTGCACCATGCGGGCATCGACCTCCAAGGCATCACTTTTGATGGATTGCTTGCCGCAAATTTGGTGCTTAAAGACTGGCAAAAGAAAAGCCTTAAAGATGTTTCGTTGTATTTGTTTAATGAAAAGATGGCAACATTTGAAGAAGTAGTAAAACAAAAAAAATTGAAAAACTTTTCATTTGTTACCCTTGTGCCGGCAACTGCATATGCGGCCGCAGACGCACACCAGACATTACGCTTAACACCACTATTTGAAGAAGAATTAAAAAAAGAAAATTTAGATAAATTTTTTTATGATGTTGAAATGCCCTTAGCAGACGTGCTTTACAAGATGGAACTGCAAGGCATTTATATCGATGTATCGGTACTTAAAAGTTTAGATAAACGTGTTATACACGATCTAGCAGTGCTCATAGAAGACATTGTTGCAGTGGTCGGCGAAAAATATCGTACGATTAATTTAAATTCAACACGCCAAGTTGGTGAGCTCTTATTTGAACATTTACAACTACCCACCAAAAAAAAGAGCGCCAAAGGCACGGTATACTCAACTGATCAGGAAGTATTAGAATCACTCGGTGAACTCAACCCAGTGCCAACACTCATTTTAAAATATCGGGAATTAACCAAACTTAAAAATACGTATATTGATGCATTGCCCACCTACGTCAATCCGCATACCAACAAAATTCACACCACCTTTAGCCAAACAATTGCCGCAACAGGCAGGCTTGCAAGTTCAGATCCGAATTTGCAAAATATCCCAACCGATGCAACTGGCTATGGCATAGAAATTCGTGCAGCATTCAAACCGCAACCTGGACATATCTTTCTTTCTGCCGATTATTCACAGATCGAATTACGCGTGCTCGCACAACTTTCACAAGATAAAACATTAGTTAATGCATTTTTAGGCAACCATGATATTCATAAAGAAACAGCAGCATTATTATTCCAAGTTCCTCTTGATCAAGTTACGCACGAACAGCGCCAGCTGGGCAAGCGCATCAACTTCAGTATTTTGTATGGCTTAACACCATTTGGACTGTCTAAAGATCTAAAAATCCCCATGAAAGACGCCAAATTATATATTGACCGCTATTTCCAGCAATACCCACAAGTTTCTGCATGGATGGAACACACCATAGAAGAAACTAAAAAACATGGCTATGTAACCACCTGGCTTGGTCGCCGCCGCTATGTGCCTGGCATTTATGAAAAAAATAGAAGTTTATATGAGCTTGCACGCCGCATCGCCATCAACACGGTAGCGCAAGGTACTGCCGCAGAAATTATGAAGGTGGGCATGATCAACTTGGACAAAGAGTTTGCAAAAAATAAATTGGGTGCCTTTATGGTACTACAAATTCATGACGAACTTTTAATCTCTGTTCCGGTGAACGAACAAGAAGAAACAGAAAAGCTTGTTAAAAAGACATTAGAATCTGTGGTGAGCTGGAGCATACCATTGGAGGTTACTACGCGGTTTGGCAAGGATTGGAAAGAGGTTACAAAATAGAACAAAACATTATCGCCTAGGCAAAGCACTACCACGAAATGACTTTGTAGGGTGACATTGAAATGACAAAAACATTTTATCCCGTTCGTGCCCCTCGATAAGATTGCTAACGCAATCACTCGGGACGATCGGAAAACGCGAAGTTGTATGCAGATAACAAAGCAGTCTCTCCCCCCGTTCGTGGTGAGTGTTTTACGAACGTAGTGAGTAAAATGTATCGAACCATACTTCCTTTAAATTGGCGAGCAAGCGAGCCCTATAATTTCTTTCCATTCAAAGGAACACACCATGTATATGCCGCAATTTTATGTTTACATCCTTAAATGCTCCGATGATTCATATTACATTGGACATACGGACAATCTTGAATCAAGAATTTTGGCCCACAAAACTAATAGTCTAAAATGTTATACCTCTTCTCGCCTACCAGTTCAATTGGTCTGGCACCAGGATTTTGGTTCTCGCATAGAAGCACTGGAAGCTGAACAAAAAATAAAAAGATGGTCCCGAAAGAAGAAAGAAGCCCTTATAGATAAAAATTGGGAATTGCTTTCGCAACTGGCTAAGAAGAAGTTTAAATAAGGAAAATGTTTATAGTGCGAGCAAGCTCGCGGCTAAGGAAGTATGGTTCGATACACCTCGGCCTATCGGCCTCGGCACTCACCACGAACGGGATATAAATGTCTACTTAAGTTTGTACGTGTTCTTCCTTCCCGATCATCCTGAGTGATTTGCGTAGCAAATCGTATCGAAGGGCACGAACGGGGGGAGAGATTGCTTTGCTAACTGCATACACTTTACTCGAACAGAATCTATCTATGCCGTAGACGTACAATTAGTTTGCGCAGTTCCTCCACCACAAACAGCGATGAAGATAATCCCAAAATAACAAGCCATTGCTCAAGGCTGAGCGGCACCGTTTTAAAGATGCCCTGCATAAATGAGTTATTGAGTACTAAAACTTGCAAGCCAAGAACCACCGCAAATGCTAATAAAAGCCAGCGATTAGAAAAGAGGCCAAGCTGAAAGACCGATTTACTTTCTGATCTACAGTTCCACGCATTAAACCACTGGAACATCGCCATGGTAACCAACGTGAGTGAACGAGCAAGCGCCAAGTTATTTTCATACGTTAAATAAAAGACAAATATCGATCCGATACCCATAGGCAGCGCCATATACAACATCTTCCAAATCAATTGTTTATCAACCAAATGTTTACGCCTGATAGCACGTTGTTCGCCCATGAGACCTTTTTCCTTGGGTTCCATAGAAAGTGCAATATCTAGAAAACCATCGGTCACCAAATTCAGCCATAAAATCTGTGCAGGCAGAATAGGAACTGGCAAATTGAGTACGAGTGCAAACAACACGACTAAAATTTCACCAAAATTGGTAGCAAAAAAATATAAAATCACACGGCGCATTGTGTAAAAAAGATGGCGCCCTTCTTCTATCGCGCTCATAATACTCGCAAACGAATCATCCAAGAGCACCATGTCGGCAGCTTGTTTGGTCACCTCAGTTCCAATATGGCCCATCGCAACCCCAATATCCGCAGCAACTAATGATGGCGCATCATTAATACCATCGCCAGTCATAGCAATTGTATATCCCATGTTGCGATACAATTTGATAATCTTAATTTTATTTTCTGGCGTAATGCGAGAATAGACAGTCGTTTTATAGAGTCTGCGCATCAATTCTTCAGTTGATAGTTGCATAAGCACAGAACCATCTAATGCTTCATCACCAGAGACAAAAATACCAACTTTTTTTGCAACAAAGAGCGCCGTTTTTTGATGGTCGCCCGTAATCATTACTACTTTAAGCTGCGCATTGCGTGCTTGTTCGATCATAGTGCGAACTTCTGGCCGGATTGAATCCTGAATGCCAACAAATCCCAGCACAATTAAATCTTTTGCAATAAGTTCTTCCAATGTTGTTTGGTTTATTGGCACATCAGATGTTGGTATTTGTTTATATGCCACAGCTACCACGCGCAACCCTTCATCAAGCATCGTATTAAGCGCGCTCCGTTGTTGCTCGGTGAAACCAGTAGTTCGCTTCTCGATCATTTCTGGTGAACCATTTACAAAAACTATGTGTTTATTCTGACGTTCAAAAGCTGCAGCATGGCACCGCGTACGTGCATCAAAGGGGATTTCATAAAGCTTTTTATAACTGACCAGTGTTTCAGCCACTATCTTTAGTTTGTCTGCAAACACTCCCATCGCTGCCTCTGTTGGATCTCCCTTCACCCTAAAAAGCTTTTGTTCAGTAATAAACGTAACTTCTGCTCGATTGAGTAATGAGCAGGCTGTGCCAAGCATCATTAGTTGAGGCTGCGCATCAAAATTTTGCAATGGCTGCCCTTGGCCATATACAAAAATGTTGCCTTGCGCATAATAACCAACCCCAGTTACCGCAAAAAAAGCATCCTCAACAAATACTTTGCTCACTACTAATTCATTACGTGTTAATGTTCCTGTTTTATCAATTGCAATTACCTGGGTGCGCCCCAACGCATCCGCTGCTTGCATATGTTTAATAAGCACATTACGGCGCGCTAATCGATATACACCCGTAACCAATATGAGTGTTAACACTACTGGTAAACCTTCGGGCACCACGCAAATAAAAAGAGCGGTAAGCATAGCAAGTAAATCATTAAACGGCTTACCGGTGAGCAATCCAATCACGAGCAAGAAAAGACAAATACCGATGATAAACAGCAAAATCCAATGCGAAAGCCGATTTAACTCATCTTTGAGTGGCATATGCTGCGTATCGATCGTTTCTACACCTTTATGGATCTTGCCAATTTCTGTTTCTATTCCTGTACAAACAACAATCGCTTTACCGGTGCCCGCAAGCACATACGTACCCTTAAATGCTATGTTAATTTGATCAAGAATGGCTGTTTCTAATGGTAAATCTTGTGTCGTTTTGCGTACCGCTTGCGATTCGCCAGTCAGTATCGATTCATCAATTTGCAATCCATTCGATTCGATAATACGCGCGTCAGCCGGAACTCGCTCCCCCTCTTGCAATAAAATAATATCTCCGGGTACTAAATCTTTATCATCAATCAAAACCTTCTTGCCATCACGCAAAACTAGCGAAGATGTTGTCATAAAACGGGAAAGGGTTGCCAAAATTGAGCGGGTACGTCCTTCTTGAACTGATCCAATAATGGCGTTAAAAAATAACACCCCACTGATAATAAAGGCATCTAAGTGATCCCCTACAATAAAAATAATAGCCGCCGCCACTAATAAAATATAAATGAGAGGGTTTTGAAATTGGCGTAAAAATACCAAGAGCCACGAGTCTTGACGCGGTTCAGGCAACTTATTGGGGCCATACTGCGCTAGCCGCTTTGCTGCCTCTTGGGCTGTAAGACCGCGAGAAATATCGGTTTTGTATTCTTTAATCAGTTGATTTAATGATAGCTCATGTGCCTGCTTCATGGGGAACTCCTCCGCGTGCTGGTAATTTTAAGCAATTCTACAGAAGGAGTTCAGATTAATAAAGTGTAAGTTAGATCGACCTAGCTACAGGCAAAAAAAACGAGACAATCGTAAAAAACGACTGTCTCGTCTAAATTCTAAAATTTAATGTGCATTCTTATGCTGGTGGAATTCCGCTTGATGTGCTTGATCTTGAACCTGAACGTGGTTGTTGTACTGGCACATACGATATACGTTGTATGCGGAATGTTGGTCGTTGAAAGTGGCGCATACAGAAATTTCGCTTGTATCTACGTAACATAAACATAGCACCTATAGTTGCAGCACCTGCTACAAATGTCGGAAATACATACGGCTTATATTCAGCATATTGCTGAACAACCGGCCGTAAAGGTTGTGGCATAAAGCGTGCAAAGAATTTAGCAAAAACCCCAGGCTTTTTAACAACCGGTGCTGGTGCTGGTACAGTTACTGCAACCGGTACTGGCGCAGGCTGTACGGTGACTTGACCTGTGTGATTAATTTGGTGGTGGATAACGTGTGGTTGCTGCGGCGTTACAGGTATTACTGGAGCGACAACAGCTTGTGGATTTTTTGCTTGAAATTCAGCGACTGCTTGCCCGTGGGTTTTGCTTAAATGACGATGGCCCCACTCTTCTTGTTTTATTTCAGCAAGTTCGCGTCCCCGCGCTCTAATGAATTGAGCAAAGTCTTTACCAATTACATCAAATTGAGCATCACATACCTTTTCAGAAGTTGCCGTAGAAGCTTCATTTGCTTTGATACATCTTGCATAAGCAGCATCCCAATTTTCTCCGAGCGGGTAATTTTCTACACGTTTCTTGATCACATCATTCGTAATCGCAGCTTCTTTATTAAAAGCATCCGCAAGACGATCGTGTCTTGCCATACGGTCCATGGCGTCTTCAAGTTCATTTTTGGATGAAACTTTAAAAGGTGCTTTGCAAACTCCGCAATCAGTACCAGGTGAGGCCGCTGGCAAAAGCGTACCAAACGTAAAGAGTGCACACAGCACTAATAAGATAATTCTATTGGTTACCATGAGATTCCTCCAGTTTGCGCCTACGTGGGATGGCGCTCAATTCCATTTTTTATCGATATAACCTCAAAATTCTATTCTATTATACAATTTACCTATTATTGATTTTTTGTCAACCGCCTACGCCCCCTGTTATACCCTGAAGATTAGCTGGGGCTACGGCGAGTTCGCCTCGCCTGCATGCGGGCCTGCCGCCCTGCCAGGAGGTTTTGAACCTGGAAATAAGGGTCCATGAGGGCTAAAGCCTATTAACGGGCCTCCCCCAGGCGTGCCAATGAAGGATCAGGCACGTCCGTTCGACTATCTTGCACTCCAGAAACCGGGGTTTTCTTAAAGATTAACCGCCAATCTTGAAAGCGAGGGGCAGTTTTAAGCATTCCGTAAGACCGATGTTTAATGCCCATTTCTGGCTGGATACGGGTAGAAATAAAAGTACACACTATCCCGTCCCACAATACACTTTCTACCGGTAATGCCTTTACTGGATCTAAATCGAGGCGCCAAAGTTGTACCAACCCGCCATTATCACATAAATACTTGAGCATAAGACCTCGATGCTGATGAGCTCTAAAAACTCCGCGTAGTTCGAACTTATCAGAGCTTGAAGCCTTTAATAAAGCATCAGTGAGTGATTTACCATAACTAGCTCGTTGGACCATTGTATAATTAAATTCAAATATTTTTTGACCACAATCTACAATGAAATCATTCCACACAAAACCAATATCCAATAGAGTGGGAATAGCAATATCCTTTTTATGATAATCGGAAATTGCATTGCTTAGATCATCAGATAACGCTTCACAACAAACAGTCCGATTCAATTTATTAATCATTGTATACTTAACAGACTCACTATCTGCAGCCAAAAAATCTTTAGGATTGTACCCTAATTCCATCCCACCATGGCAACACTGAATAACATTATACTTCTCGCCCTCTGGGCAACATAGGTAAAGCACCACAGGCAATACATCATAAAGATGCTCAATTATTTTATACGTTTTAGACTCCCACACATCAAACGAACCCCCTAGTTTAAGTTTCTTTATAAGTTCAGAAATAAAGCCACCGTGAATATTAATGTTTGCATCTTCATGATTACCACGTACCATGAATACCCGATCAGGATTAGCATTTTTTAACTGCAACAGTGTATAAATAACTTCTAGCCCATACGGCCCACGATCAACATAATCACCGAGAAAAATAATGTATGTTTCGTAGTTGTCTTTATCAAGAACTTTAAAATTATCATCCAAATAACCATCTTTTTTGAGTTCCTCTAAACTGCCCAACACATCGTGTACACAGCCATGCAAATCACCAAAAAAGGCAATGTTGCTACCTGCTGGCACTACCAGTTTTTGTGCGTAAGGTTTAAAAGAGTGTTTTTCTAAATCATAAAAAGCATCCGTTGGTGCAGTTCCTACCCATGCTGATGGCTTACGGAGTTCTTTTTGCATTGTCTTCATAAACGTATCAATCTCCTCATTGAAGGTTATCTCATCAACAATGCTCGGTTGTTGGTTCTGTGGATACTTATAAATATAACCCGTCTCACTGACTTCATAAGGAGGCATTTCTTGATATTTTTTACACGCATCATACCATCGAGAAAAAGTAGGCTTTGTATGTTTTTTAACTGATGGCACGGCATCGGCCAAGCTAAGACGCCTACTATTCTTTGGTAACTTTGGATGTGTTGCACACGGCGCACCCGCCAAACATGCGACACACTGCGCTGGTTTTTGTTCAGATCGCTCTGAAGGTTTGGCCAAATAGGTATACAGCCGATACAGCAATCCAATACCAACACCAACCCCTATCGCTGTTGCGATTATAGTTTTGGTATCCCATTCTGGCCACGAAAAAGCCTGTGCAGGCTGTGTAGCACACAATAGGTTAATGCACAGGAGTACAGATAAGTATGGTTTTAGGGTGGGCAACATTGATAACCTCATTAATAATTTATTCATCGTCGTCTTCATCATCATCTCTAAACACCGTGTGCATAAACCGTATAAATTCTATCATCACCACTATAGAGGCAGCCAGCAATTCACCCTGTCCCGGTCTCAGCACCTTATATTTATACGAGCCCCATGACACAAGATGGAATAAAGTTCCTAAACCTAAATAATAGAGCAGATTTGGATACCTATTTGTAGCACCATGATAATCCCTATATCTTTCAGATTGTGGTTTAAACTCATCTTTTACAGGTTCTGCGCTTAATTCTTGTTGATCTTCATCTTGCCCCGCCTGCGTTGCCCATCTTCGTAACCCACCAAGTGTTCCAGCTGCCAAGAATTTTCCATTTGGACTCCAGGCAAGCGAGAACACACAATCATCATATAATTTTTTTTCAAGCTTCCATGGCCCATTTAATTGGCCATCTTCTTGTTTCCATAAGCCCAATCCTCTTTCAGCTCCCGATGTTAAGCAACGGCCATCTGGATTCCAAGCAAGAGCAACAACTTCTCCATGTTCTTGTGTCTCTAATTTCCACCGTTGAGCCTCAAAATTCCGTGCTTCACGGATATCCCATAATTTTAAGCCAAAATTGCCACCTATAGCTAAATATTGACCATCGGGGCTCCATGCAAGTGCTAAAACCCGTGCATGCTCACATCGTAACGTTTTTGCAACTCGCCAGCCATTTTGAGTAATAACTTCCTGCACCGTTTCTCTTCTTTGTTGTTGCTGACCGGTTAAATCGTGTGTTTGCGCAATTCTGCTGAGTTCGACGTGCTCAATTTTTGCTCTCGTAAGAAGTTCAGAATCGTGCTTCCAAATAGTTACTACACCTTGATCGCCCCCAGCTGCTAAATATTGACCATCACTACGCCAAGCAAGAGCTTTAATTGGATAATCAGTATTAAAAATTACTAACGTTTGGAAAACATCATTCACGAGTGTAATTGTTGAATTAGTTACAAGAGCTAAATTTCCATTTTCAGGACTATATGAAAATAGAACTCCGTAAATCCCAATTGGAACAGCCACAACACCAGCAGCTACTCCTTTGATATCATATTGCTCTGGACGAATAGTTGTACCAGCAAGCAAAAACGTTGTTGCGCTATTTGGGCACATGGCGATGCGCGGACGCCATTCCTCACCTCCCCTTGGTCCTTGAAAGTTAGTTTCTTGCCACGTTGTATCCCAAACTTTAATTACACCTTCAGACATAACCGCCACCAAATGCTTACTATCAGAAGTCCATTGTAAGGCACATATTAAATCACCTTGATGGACGTCTATTCTTTTAAATTCGCGGCGGGCAAGTATAGTTTTAAATTCTTTTAACATAAATGGGTTCTTGACGTGATATTCAAGAAATTCATCACGTAATGCTGGTGCACCAAGTATCTGCTCATTCATGAGTGGATTCGGCTTCGGCTGTGGAGCAATATCTCGTCCGATTGGTTGACTAATCCGGCGAGTTATTGCAACTTGAGGATTGCTTAACAACGCAGTTTGTGCAGGAGTTGGACACAATTTATCACCAGTTTGCGCAACTTGCGCAGGTGTTTGATTCGCCATAGTGGCGGCTAATGTAACAAGACATAAATTTTTGAGGCTAGGAGAGGAATCGGGCTGAATAGGATCTAGAACATTTGCCGCAGCAGCTGCATTGCGTAAATCTGCCCCATACCCAAGAACTGGGAAAAGTAAGAAGATACAACTGATTTTTCGAAGAAGCTTCATCATAACCTTCCAGTCTTTTATCCCAGCTCCATTTCATTTCGCTGGGAACCCTAAACTTTCCTTAACATCCGATCATCCTGAGTGGGCCGTGAAGGCCGTACCAGCCTCGCCGTGCTTTGGCTAGGCGGGTCGAAGGGCTCCACGGGGTGTGGCTTCAGCGTGTTTTTAGGCTACAGCGAGGCAAACCCATTTAAAAACCTAATTCTTTTTTTCACCAATGCGCGTTGCCTTTATTTCCAAGCGCCAATCTTCATAGCGCTGTGCAGTAGTTAATACTCCATACGCATGATATCTAAAATTGGTACCTTCAACAGGGGTAGAAAGGAACGTACACACAATACCATCCCACAGTCCCGTTTGGAGCGGCATTTTTCCATCTTTTCTCGCGCCACATGTTTTACAATCATTCAACTGATATTCCTGCCAAAGCTGGACTAAACCAGTATTTTGAGAGCAACGCAAATGTTCAAGCATCTTACCATGATGTTGGTGGGCTCTAAAGATACCGCGCAGTTTATGTGCTGGCGTACTAAATTGTTCAAGCACGCTTGCCGTTACTGATTTACCAAATGCCCAACCGCGCCCTTGTTTAAACATAATCGGAGTCTCGCCATTATCGGGAACAGAATCACTCCACATATGCCCATTCAGAGTACTTGGTTGTGCAGATTTGGCTAAATTCAAATCTAAGCGATCTGCATACTCATTGAATGGTGCAATTGCCGCTTGTTGATCGGCCGGTAGTTTTCGGAACGCTGCACCGCGATCAAAAGAGGTAATTCTGGTGCATGCATACGGTTGTTTATTGTTAAATTGGAACAAAGGTTGTGGATTATAGCCAAGCTCAAGCCCCCCGTGACAGCACTGAATAAAATTTACATTCCCTGCATCATCAGCACATCCGATAAAAAGCACCGGAGGTAATAGATCGTACATGCGATACACTTTGTTCGCATTAAAACCTGCAACATTGCCAAATTTTTTCTTCAATTCATGGCCAAAACCACCGCCCATATTCTGGTTTGCATCTTCGTGATTACCGCGAACCATAAATACACGATCGGGGTTTGCATTTTTTAGCCTTAATAGCGTTTGTATAACTTCAGCACCTTCAGTACCACGATCAACATAGTCACCAAGGAAAACTATGTACGTAGGCTTTCCAGCTTTATCACACACTTTATTGTTTCGATCTAACAATTTATCGGCTATTAAGTTGCGCTTGCTCTCATTTAATGAATCTATTTCGCCGTGTAAGTCACCAAAAAAGACAACGGTACTCTCTGCGGGTACTATAAGTTTTTGTGCATAAGGTTTGAATTCTATGGGAGCTGAAAGATCAAACAGCGCAGCTTCAGGCTTGTTGCCTTCAGTCCATACACCTGTTTGGTTAAGTTGCGTGCGCAATGTGGTGGTAAACTTATCAAGCTCAGCATTTAATTTTGGCCATGTTAGTTTTTCATCTTGAGCTGCTTGTTGAGCAAAAGATTCTTGCGAGAGCGCATAAATACCAACAGAACTCAATAAACCTGCCGCAAGCCAGCGGAAATTATTCCAAATACTACCGAACCATGTTCTTTTTTGTTGTTTTTCCGGATCGGTGTTTACTAGTGGTAATGATTGTTTTTGAAATGATTGTTTTTGATTGGCGGCATTATGAATAAAAGTCTTGGGCTGTTGCAGCATACTAGTTGCCGGCACTCGACGAACCGGTGGCTTGACAGAAATTTTATGTACAAAATTAGGGGTTCCCGTTGTTCGCGCACACGGAATGTGCGGTACAATTTTTCGTGTCGGCTGCGCAACAACTCTTCTTACTACATTCGCCACACGCGTAATATGCCGTACTCCATGCAAAGCAAGAACACTCGGAGAAAGTGCGGTGGTGAAAATACTCACGCATAAAAATAAACGAACAACATAAGAAAATGACATAATAACCTTTCCAGTCTATGCCTTTACAAGCAAGCCCATATAAACGATTTTTACCTATTTTTAAGTTTATCAGATATATACTATTTGTAAATAGGTGCTGCCGGGGTAAAACAGGGTAAAATAGAGGATTTTGGGCATAAAAATACCCCCCAAAAAGACCGAGCTCTCTCTGGGGGGTAAAATTTTTGGGGGAAGACAAGATATAAATAGTCCATTTAAAATCTTGCTGCCAGCCCATCCTTCGCCTTCACTACCGAAGTATAGCAAGAGATGTTAAAGGCTACCAAAAATGTTTTGAAGCAAACGCTCTTCCAGCGGATGACTTTAAATATTTCTCAAAAGCAAATGCCGAATCTTTATTTTTAAATTCAATTGAGGTAATTATTTCCCATGGCTTATAGCGAGATGTAAAAGTTGATTTGCCCGAGTTATGCTCGGCCAATCTTTCTTTAACATCCTGCGTACAGCCAAAATATATTTGATCTGGAGATTGTATTGATCGCAGTAAATAGACGTAATACATAAATAAGGAAAATATTGATTATTTGTTTTCGTAAAATCATGCTACCAATCCGTCTTCGTTTTTACTTCGAAGTGAAACTCAAAGAAGTTTTAAACTACGACGGACAGTCTCCAACAATAGATAGCTATCTTCCTTGCAAAGACTGGCTTGCCAGGCGTAGCCGTAGTTTTTCATCGAAGCCCCACCCCGCGTAGGTGAAGACTGGTGGAGGCGATGGGAGTCGAACCCATGTCCGTAAAACGTACAACCTCAAGCACTACATGTTTAGTTTTTGCAAATACATGTGCACCCCCGCAAAAACAGAGTTAATGCACACGTCAGTTGAGTATACGATTAGGTTACACAACTAATTAATCTCACCTAAAAGTCCTATGCTTGTTTAAATACGAGTCAGTTTGCCAGATAGGCACGTCAAGGTCTGACAAGTAAGCGAACCGAAGTTCGCTTAACAATTACGCAAAAACCCCGTTGGTTTCAGCGTAAACGCCTGATTGAACAGTTGCGTTTCTTTTTGACTGCTTAGTTAACGAGTACACAGCCGAATCTCGACATGCTCTTCAAGCCCTACATTAAACGTCGAAGCCAGTACGCCCCCAAAATTTCAAAGACTTTAATTGTTTTTAGTCTAATTATAAATAGCTTATTTGTCAATTGGAGCGCTTGCCCATCATATAAAAGTCACTGGCGCAAAGATAAGGATACACGATTTTTTTATTTCAGCTGTTTTAAAAAAGCTATTCCTCTGCTACTCCATCACCATAATTACAATCGTCTTCATAATCATTCTCATCATGCTCTGCATCAGGTGGGGTATTATTTCCCCTGCCACGTTGGGAGGAACTTGCAGAAACGGCCAAGGAGTTACGTGGTGTTCGTGCTAACCCTCGTAGAAATTGTTCCCGCGCTGCCTTCTCTTTAACTTCCTGAGCGCTTTGTTGAGCTCTTAGCTCTAATCGCTCAGCCAACGCCTCATCTTTATCATCATCATCCAGCTTTTTCCATTCCTTTTTCGCAGCTGCGTAACGATTGGCTGCAACATTTTTATCTATAGTTGCCACAAAGCAAGCATCTTCAAGTTGTCTCAAGTGCATATGCGAAGCGATAGCCCTTATAGGATCTAAAGGCTGTGCTTGTACGCTCTGAGCACAAAGTGTAGATCTCTTCTGATAATGCATTTCTGCAATCTTATGAATCATTGCTGCTAATTCTTTTTCAAAACAAGCTCTATCTTTTACTGCTAATACTTCAAGCGGAGTTGGTGGTGGTAGTTTGGCCCCTGGACAGTAAAGTTGCTCAAAGCAACCTACTATCAATACAATAATGAGTACTCGTATTTTTATTTTCAAAACCATATTTCTGCCCCTAGTTTTTTATGTTTACACCTAGTTTGTACATCTTACTTATACCTAATATCATTTTATCATAAGCGTTGATCATCATCATAGACAGTATAACCACCAGCTTCTTCCTCTTGATCATCATCCATTCTGATAGGTGCAGAAGGCACAGACATCGGTGAACGTGGAGGTTGCGAGTGAATACTGAAAAACAGTACAACTTCATGTTGACTTTGATGAGCCGATGGATAAAGAATAGGTCCACGCTGATACAAAATTCGAGCATTTGTACTCGCGGGAGGTAATTGTAAAGGCGAAGTTATTGGTTGCCCTCGCGCAGCAGAAGTAGCTTGGGCTTGTTGCATTGCGTGAGAAAAAACAGTTGACTGGGCTTGGGCACGCTGCCGCTCTTCAGAGCGTCTTCGTGCTTGCTCTATTTGAGCAGCTTGTCGTTTTTGCTGTTCAGCTTCTTGCTCCACCACCCGTCTTTGTAATGCTGTTTGGTGCTGATGCTGAGCAACTTTTAATGCTAACCGTGCATCGTGATGAGCTCCATTTACGTTATCTAACAACTGTGTATCTTGCGTTGATAACTTGCCCTTTTGAAGGAATTCGTCATGCAGCATGAGCAATAAATTTTTATGCGCCCCGAACACTTTAGCCAATACTTTTTGAGCATGTTCCTGTTCTGCGTATGTCTGAATGAGTTGTTGTTTTACAGTCTCTAAAGAACCTGGCCCGTACAACTCCATACTTCTGCTGAAAAAAACAATAAAGAAAGTTAAGCGAAAAATGATATTCAAAATGACCCCTCTCTAACAAAGATGTGTTAATACCGATATACCTTCTTGAGCTCCCGCTGCGTTTCCTTTTTAATATCCCGTTCTTTTATTTCTTTTTTTCTATCTGCAGCTTTTTTGTGCTTGCATACCCCAAGCTCCACCTTGATCTTACTTTTTGGGGTAAAGTAAAGTTTTATGGGCACTATCGTTATCCCTTTTTGAGCAATTTCGTTACTGAGGCGCGTAATTTCCCGCCGATGCAATAAAAGCTTGCGGCTTCTTCTGGCTGCTTCGTCACTTTTAGTATATGCCTTCGAATAGGGAGTAATTTGGCAGTTGATAAGAAAAAGTTCACCTTGGTGCATGGTAGCAAATGAGCCAACCAAGTTCACATGCCCTGCGCGCAATGATTTAACTTCATCACCCGTAAGCACAAGGCCGGCTTCTATGGTATCCAGCACCTCATAATCATGATAAACCTTTTTATTCTGCGTTATAATTTTCATTTATGAGCCGTTTGCGCATTAAGTTGAGTAATCAATTGTTTAAAAATTGGCTTTACCAGAGGGTAGGCAGCAAGTGCAAGTCCAATGCCCAACAGATTACCGCCAACTAAAAACGCTGTTAACGAAAAGGCTGGGCAACTAACATACTTGTTCAAGTAAGCACTGCACCAATTCAGCCATGAAGGATTAAATTGCACAGTGTTAAGCCCCAGCTGTTTGTGCAACAGCCAATCACCAACCAGGTAATCGCTGGCATATACCGGTATCAACGTCCACGGGTTATTAACAAGGTTAGAAACAATGAGCATTACTAAAAAATTAAGGCTGAATAACCAGGCAGTTATAAAAACCATCACCGTGTGTAGCCCAATAAACGGGGAAAATGCTATGTAGACCCCCATACAAAATGATAACGTTAATTTTTGCACTGAACGTTCATGGAGCACCAATTTTTTTAACGTTGTTGTTAACCATTGCATTATCATGCTTAAGATCCTTTATCTTAAAGGTAGCATAGATTTTTTGAAAAACTACTAATTTTAAGCTATTCTAACTATTAATTGGTAGTTTTAGCATAGCAGGTGTTAAATTATGATGAATAAAAAAGTTAATTTTCCTCGTAAGGCCTTATTGGTAGGTCTTGTCATGAGCATCGCATGCACAGCCATCGGCAATTGGACTGAAAAGACCTCGTTTGTGGCAAGCGTTCAATTTCCCAAAATAATGCAAAAAATTCCAAGCCTCAAGGTCTACTGTAGAGGATCTAAGATTCCGTGCGATATTCTTGAGCGGGCAAAAAAGATCACCTTTACCATTGAAGCGCTCAAACAGAGTAAAAAATTCCACCTGCTCGTCACCGCAGATAAAATTCACCCAGTACTTGTTAATACTAAAAAGGTAGATCCTTCTTTTGAGCAAAATACCATCGATTACTTAAAGCTACTTCCTACACAACAGTATAAACTCTACTCCCTAGAACTCATCCAAGAAGTAGTAAAAGAAGGACCAACAACGGCTATAACACCAGGAATGCCAGTGCAAAAGGCGGAACCAAAAATTGTCTTTAGTTGGAAGATTGAAGAGATCCGTTTACCTGAAACAGGCCGCATTCCTGATGATGCGATTATTCTGCGGCTTAACCCCGATTATATTAAAACGATCAAGGGTGGTTCAGCAATCGCACTGCCAACAATCTTTTTAAAAGAAGAGATGATTAAGAAAGCAGAAGATAAATTCCATGAAGAATCGATTGAAGTTATGTTAGCTTCGTTGGATATCGACACTATTCATGCGAATGTGCGGCAAGAAATTAAACGCGATCATCAACTTAAGACTATCATTGCAATGGCGCGGTAATTAATAAAACGGGATTTGTAAAAGTTTTAGCAGAATCTAGAAAAAAATTCAGGCAAAAAACTCTCTATACCGTTCGTGGTGAGTATTTTTGCTTTAGCAAAAATGTATCGAACCATCAGTCTTTAAAAAAATAAATTTTATGCAAAAAAACCTAATACTCGGTATCGAGACGTCATGTGATGAAACCGCAGCAGCTGTTTACAGCCCTGAACGTGGCATGCTTTCCAGCGAATTGTATTCCCAACGGCAACACAGCCCATTCGGCGGCGTAGTCCCCGAAATGGCTTCCCGCTCCCATCTTGAAAAAATAAATATCATTATTGAACTCGCCCTACAAAAAGCGCAAGTAACTCTTGATGACATTGAAACAATTGCAGTTACTCACAAACCGGGATTACCCGGTTCATTACTTATCGGCTTGAATTTTGCCAAAGCAATGGCTTGGGCAACGAAAAAAAAATTAATTGGTGTTGATCATCTTGAAGGCCATGCATTTTCTGCTCACATCGAAAACAAAATTCCTTTTCCCCATTTGGTTATCACCGCTTCGGGCGGCCATACTTCAATGTACTTGGTTGAAGATTTTGGCAAGTACACCATTCTTGGCCAAACGTTAGATGATGCGGCGGGGGAAGCATTTGATAAAATTGCCAAGTGGCTCAACTACCCTTACCCGGGTGGCCCAATCATCGAAAAATTGGCCGAGGCGGTAAACTTTCAGGACTTCTATCATTATCCCCGACCACGCCACAAAACATTGGATTTTAGCTTTTCTGGTTTGAAAACGGCCGCATTGTATGACTTGGCTAATCGTAGTCAGTATGATTTAAAAACAAAAAAATTTATCGTTGAACCAGATGAAACACTTAAGCAACAAGTAGCCAGTTCACTGCTTGTATGCATCACCGATATTTTTAAACAAAAACTTGAACTTGCATATCAACAATGCCCACAAGTACAGGCAGTTACCTTCGTCGGCGGCGTGGCATGCAATAAATATATTAAAGGAAAATTAAAAGAATGGTGTGGGCAACGCAACCTCGCGTTCTTTACGCCAACACCCCACTATTGCACCGATAATGGTGGCATGATTGCTTTTGTGGGAAGCTACAAGGCGACACAGGGAAAGTTTTCTGATTTTTCGCTGGATATTCTAAAGTAAGAATCACTCATCATCTTCCAATCTTGTAGATATGATCTGCACCAACCATTCTTTCCGCTCACCCTTGGGTGGGATAAAGTGTGCAATTTCACAATTGCGAATCTTAGGTAGATGCAGTAAATCAAGACGTCTTTTGAGTGCCAAGTAGGTACCACTGTGCCCAACGATTAATGGAAGATCTGCTAACGTTAAAATGTGATTAACTGCTTGCACAGATCGTGTAAAAAATTCTTCTTCTGATTCACCACCCGGGGGATTGCCCCCATCATCAATCATATTCTTCGTTCCCTCCCATTCACCAAGAAACCATTCTTTGAGCAAATCATGAACAACCTTCTCGCACTCAAGGAGCTCCGTTGCAATCTTCATGGTTTCATGAGCACGCTGCAACGGACTATGATAAACATGGGTAATAGGAAATCTTGCAATAATATGCTTAGTAGCCTCAGCTTGTAATCTACCAACCTCATTGAGTGGAACATCTCGTTGGCCCATACGTTTATTACCGGCATTCCAATCGGTCTGGCCATGGCGCATAAAATAGAACGGTTTATGAATAAGACTCATTTACGACTTATCGCTCTTTTCTTTCTTGTTCATCGATTCTAGAAATTCAGCATTCGTCTTAGCTTTTTTCATCTTATCGATTAAGAATTCCATACCTTCGATGGTATTCATATTCGCAAGAAGCTTTTGTAAAACCCACGCTTTATTAAGATCACCTTCAGAAAGTAAAAGTTCATCGCGGCGCGTACCAGAAACAAGTAGATCGAGTGCTGGATATATTCGACGATTGGCAAGTTTACGGGTCATATGCATTTCCATGTTGCCGGTACCTTTAAACTCTTCATAAATAACTTCGTCCATACGGGATCCAGTTTCAATGAGCGCTGATGCGATGATAGTTAATGAACCACCTTCTTCTGTGTTACGCGCTGCACCAAAGAATCTTTTTGGGTGCTGCAAAGCATTGGCATCGATACCACCGGTCAAGATTTTGCCTGATGATGGAGCAATCGTATTATAAGCTCTGGCCAACCGCGTAAGTGAATCTAACAGAACCACCACATCTTTGCCGGCCTCAACCAAACGCTTTGCTTTTTCAAGCACAATTTCTGCAACTTGAGCATGACGTTCTGCCGATTCATCAAACGTTGAAGCGATAACTTCCGTTGGGGTGCCACGC
>Ga0207020_1001_pt2 | contig 73903 bp, 61 predicted proteins | sample Alteio_BWMinCont_48_FD_153500 | JGI IMG/M metagenome (GOLD analysis project Ga0207020, IMG submission 153500) | Enriched cells from forest soil in Barre Woods Harvard Forest LTER site, Petersham, Massachusetts, United States -... | ecosystem: Environmental > Terrestrial > Soil > Temperate forest >... | reverse complement strand
TAGAGATGGGTGGTGATCTCTTTGGCGAGCTCGGGATTTTTCTCGCGCATGCCGTAGATGGCGTTGACGAGTTTATTGTTCGTGTTGAGTACGAATGTGCGCTTTTCTTCCATTCCTGAGGGCAAAGCTTGGCCAGAGAGGGCGAGATAGTCGCGCAGCCGACGCGTCTCTTCGTCGACGACGAGGAGGGCGGGGAGGTTGTCGGCGGCGAGGCTTTTTGCCTCGACCTCCAGCTTGCTGTGCCCTTCGGTAAGATGGTTACGGAAGAAGTCGGCGAGGCGGGAGCTTTCGGTTTTGCCATCGGGGTCCAAAAGCGTTTTTTCGCGGGCCGTATCGAGGACTGCTTCGTCGAGCTTGCCGTCGATGCGTTGAAAATGCAGATCGTCACCGTGTCCTTCACCGTGTCCTTGTGATTTTACTCGCATTTTCAGCTTTATAAAAACCCTTTGCCTTTTCATAATGGAGCGCTTGAATTTTTGCAGTTGGCTATGCATATATTTTCCATTGATGATTCTGGAACGATCCCTCCACCTAATAAAATCACTCAGGGTCATTTTATTTTGGGTGGTCTATCCATACCCGAGGAGCAATGGCATAATCTAGAACGTGATTTTTGCCGAATTTGCAAACAGTTCAATATAAGAGGAGAAGTGAAGTGGAGATTTTTTGGACAGCGAATCGGTAGAGAAGACAAGAGCAATACCCTTTCACATTTGAATCTCTTGGAAAAAGATCAATTAAGAAGCAATTTGCTAACTAGCATAACAAAATACCCCTCGATCAGGATTATCATTGGGGTTGTCCATGTACCAACTATTTACTCCACATCGACTATGCGGCATCCAAAAGACGTGTATCTCCATGCCTACGGGATCTTGACTGATAAGTTTTCTTACTATCTTCAAGATTTAACAAAAAAAACCGGGTCGAAAATCCACGGCATAATGATCAGTGATCATAGAAATCCAGCACAGGACCATGAGCTAAGAAACTCCCATATAGATCTGCTGAACGAGCATGGGATGCGCAAACCAAAATATGAAAATTTAATCGAGAACTTATTCTTGGCCCCTTCACATCACAGCATTGGCATCCAGTTCGCCGATTTTATTGCAGGTGCCACTTTTCGTTATTTTGTACATGGGGATGAGAGATGGTACAGTTTAATCGAACCGAGCATCCTTAGAGATGCTTCTGGGGACATCAACGGTCATGGCTTAGTAAAAATTCCGGAGACATGGAAAGAAAATGACGCTGAGTCGAGAGAACCTCTCGAACCTGCGTTAGTGACGCAGTCTCAGCGTATCCTCGATACTAACAAAGAAGGGAATTTTCCACCATAAATTCACATAAATAGCACGTATTTAGCTCGTTAGAATGAATTTCTCCGAATTTTATTTCTCTTTACATGACCAACTTGTCGAGGATTCTTGTGGTTCTCTCGATGAAGGAGGAGAGGGCGGCGGGCTCGAGGCCTTTTTGGGCGAGGAGGGAGAGGTCGTAGAGATGGGTGGTGATCTCTTTGGCGAGCTCGGGATTTTTCTCGCGCATGCCGTAGATGGCGTTGACGAGTTTATTGTTCGTGTTGAGTACGAATGTGCGCTTTTCTTCCATTCCTGAGGGCAAAGCTTGGCCAGAGAGGGCGAGATAGTCGCGCAGCCGACGCGTCTCTTCGTCGACGACGAGGAGGGCGGGGAGGTTGTCGGCGGCGAGGCTTTTTGCCTCGACCTCCAGCTTGCTGTGCCCTTCGGTAAGATGGTTACGGAAGAAGTCGGCGAGGCGGGAGCTTTCGGTTTTGCCATCGGGGTCCAAAAGCGTCTTTTCGCGGGCCGTATCGAGGACTGCTTCGTCGAGCTTGCCGTCGATGCGTTGAAAATGCAAATCATCACCGTGTCTTTCGAGGTGGTCCATTAAGGCGGCATCGACATGGGGGTTGGCAATAAGGATTTCAAGGCCTCTTTTCTTGTAGAGGTCGAGCAGGGAGGGGGAAAGTTTTTCATCGGCGGTGTAAAAGACCTTATTCTTGGAGGCCTCTGGCGCTCGGGACTTGTAGTCCGCTAATGTGACCCACTCTCCGGTAAGGGTTTTCCAAATGAGGAACTCTTTGGCCTTCTCGAAAAACTTCTCGTCTTGAAGGACGCCGAGTTTGACGATCATCTCGATATCGCTCCAGCAGGCGATGAACGTATTGCGGTCGGAAGTATAGAGCGAGGCGAGGCGGTCGGCGATTTTTTTGGAGATGTGGGAAGCGACCTGGCGTACGGTGCGATCGACCTGCAGGTAGCTGCGCGAGACGTTTAACGGGATATCGGGGCTGTCGATGGCGCCGCGCAGGATCATGAGGAAATCGGGGAGGAGGTCTTTGCAGTTATCGGCGACGAAGACGCGGTTGCAGAAGAGCTTAACGGTATTCTTATCCCATTCATAGCGGCGTTGCATGCGAGGGAAGTAGAGGATGCCTTTGAGGTTGAAGGGGTAGTCGACGTTGAGGTGGATCCAGAGCACGGGGTCCGCTTCGAAGGGATAGAGGGTGCGGTAGAAATCGAGGTATTCCTTGTCGGTGCAGTTGGGTGGGGACTTGATCCAGAGCGGCTCTTGGGGATTGATGTGCGAGCCGTTGAGATAGATCGGGAAGGGCAAAAAGCCCGAGTAGCGCTGTAGAAGCCCGCGGACTCTGCTCTCTTCGAGGAACTCTTCGTTTTCTTTGTCGATGGTGAGAGTGATCGATGTGCCGCGCTGGGCGCGCTTGCCGGGATCGAGGGTGTAATTGGAAGATCCATCGCAGCCCCAAAGAACGGGTACGCTTCCTGGAAGGTAAGATAGGGTGTCGATCGCAACGTGTGCAGCCACCATATAAGCCGAGTAAAATCCGAGACCAAAATGGCCGATGATCTGGTCGCTTTCCGATTTTCCTTTGTACTTGGTGAGGAACTCCTCCGCACCGGAAAAGGCGACTTGGGCGATGTACTTTTCTACCTCTTCGCTCGTCATGCCGATGCCGGTATCGGCGATCACAAGGATTTTTTTCCCTTTATCGATGGAGACGTCGATGCGCATCTCTGTGTCGTGCAGATCGGCTTCTTTCGCCTCTCCTAAGATCTTGAGCTTATTTAGCGCGTCGCAGGCGTTGGCGACGAGTTCGCGAAGGAAGATCTCCTTCTCGGCATAGAGCCATTTTTTGATGATGGGCAGGATGTTCTCTGTATGGATAGTGAGTTTGCCTTGTGCCATAGATAAAACGTCCTCGTGTGGGGGGTAAGTGAAGGAGGCAGTATACCAAAAAAACCAAAAAAATCGAGCGGAAAAAAGAAATCTGTTAACATGGGGCTTCTATGGGCATGCGCATTCTCGTGTCTCAGCTCAACCCGACCATTGGGAATCTGGAGGGGAATACCAATAAAATCCTCCAGACACTTGAGCGCGCCCGCATGCTTGCCGTCGATATCGTTCTGTTTCCGGAACTTACGATTTGCGGGTATCCCCCTGAAGATCTTCTTTTACATCCCTCTTTCATCGACGCGATCGACCAATGCCTCGAGAGGATCGTCCACGCTTCCTACGGAATTGCGGCTGTCGTGGGGTTGCCGCGCCGCAATCTGCAGGCCCAAGGCAAGCCGCTTTACAATAGCGCAGCGATTATCGAGGACGGGAAATTGATCGGCTATCAAGACAAGTGGCTGCTTCCCACTTATGATGTGTTCGACGAGCGGCGCTATTTCGAGCCGGGAGGGACGATGCAGGTCTGGAATTTTAAAGGTAAAAAAGCCGGTGTGAACATTTGCGAAGATATTTGGCAGCACGCCGGTTTCATCAGCGGCACCCGCTACCCGCGCGATCCTGTGCTCGAGCTCTTGCCGTATAAACCCGATTTCCTGCTCAACCTGTCCGCTTCTCCTTATCAGTTCCAAAAGCCCGACGTACGGGTGAGCGTCTGTGCGAAGGCGGCTAAGACATTGAAATGTCCTGTTATCCTCTGCTGCCAAGTGGGAGCGAACGATCAGCTCGTCTTTGACGGCTATAGCGTCTACGTCGACAAAGAGGGGCATCTTCGCCAACTCGGCAAAGGATTTGCCGAGGACGACATGGTCATCGATTTAGACGCAGCTGCTTGCCCATGTGAATTCCACTATGATCAGATGCACGATCTTTATCGCGCCCTCGTCTTAGGGCTGCGCGATTATTTCCATAAGTCGGGATTTCGTCAAGGCTGTCTTGGCTTATCAGGGGGAATCGATTCGGCTCTTGTCGCCTGTATCGCTGTCGATGCTCTGGGCAAAGAAAACGTCTTGGCGATCAATATGCCCTCGCGTTACAGCTCTAAAGAGGCAATTGCGGATGCGAAGGCGCTCGCAAAGACGTTGGGGATCGAATACAAAGAGATCCCTATCGAAGGCCCTTTTCAAGATTATCTCGAGCTTCTTCAGCCGCTCTTTGCGGGTAAAGGTCCTGACACTACCGAAGAAAACCTGCAGTCGCGCATTCGCGGCATGATCTTGATGGCCGTTTCCAACAAGCTCGGCTATGTCGTCATGAGCACTGGCAATAAAAGTGAAATGGGAATGGGCTACTGCACGCTCTACGGCGATATGGCGGGGGGGCTCTCTGTCATTTCCGATGTGACTAAGACGCAGGTCTATTCGCTATGCCGCTGGATCAATCGCGACCGCGAGATCATCCCTCTCGGAACGATCGAGCGTCCCCCTTCGGCCGAACTGCGCCCCGATCAGAAAGACTCCGATTCCCTGCCCGATTACGCCATCGTCGACACTGTCTTGCAAGCCTATGTCGAAGACTATCTCTCGCCCCAAGAGATCGCCCAAAAATACAACCTTTCCTTCGAACTCGTCATCGATCTCGTCCGCCGCATCCACCGCGCCGAATACAAGCGGCGTCAAGGGGCGCCTGGCATACGCGTCACCAAAAAGGCCTTCCGCGTAGGCCGCCGCTACCCCATCGTTCAGGGTTGGATCTGATGTTTTATTTTTTCGCGGAGGACGTAGTTTCTTGAATCGTCCTACGGACTCTGTTTTGTGTGCGCAACATTCCCATAGTTCCCTACCGGTCACTATGGGCTATAACCAAACGCCCTCCGGGCTAGCCAGGAGGCAATGGTTGCCGCGCTTCCCTGCATGCTCTTTTCTTAGCCCGAAGGGCGTCTGGTTATAGCCCATAGTGACCGTTAGGGAACTATGGGTGGGCGGGTAAAAAGGGAAAGAGCCCGTTAGGGCGATTCAATGATATCGTGCATCCATTTAACGCCCCATCGTTTGTTCAAGCTCTCAATCTCTTGTGCAAAGGACTGCGTCTCGTGATGGGCCTTTTGATTTTCAATGTACTGCATAAGTGCATCCAAATGGGAAATCGAGCAAGAAAAAGCGCCATACCCCTCCTGCCAACCAAAGTCAGCAAATCCTAGTTTTTTCATCCAACCTGTACTGTAAGATTTTAATTCCTTCAATAATGTGCTAACAGTTACAGATGCATGTAGTTTAAGTAGTATATGCAAGTGGTCTTTTGTGCCGTTAATCTTAAGGATAGCAACTTGTTGCTGTCGCGCAATACCTCCAATATATCCATATAGCCTGTTCTCGATGTTTTGTGGGATTAGAGGCAGCCGCCCTTTCGTGGAAAAAATCACATGGAGGTAAATTTCCACACAGCTATGAGACATAGTTTCTTGAATTGCCCTACGGGCTCTGTTTTTATGTTCGCAACATTCCCATAGTTCCCTATCGGTTACTATGGGCTCTAACCAGACGCCCTCCGGGCTAGCCAAGAGGCAATGGTGCCGCATCTCCCTGCATGCTCTTTTCTTAGCCCGGAGGGCGTCTGGTTATAGCCCATAGTGACCGAAGGGAACTATGGGTTGTCGGATAAAAAGGGAAAGAGCCCATTAGGGCGATTCAGCTGAGTCGCCCTACGGGCTCTGTTTTTATGTTCGCAACATTCCCATAGTTCCCTACCGGTCACTATGGGCTTTAACCAGACGCCCTCCGGGCTAAGGCGAAGAAAGTTCATAACTCTGCATTACTTGTTGGCATAGAGGGCCAAAAGGATAGGCGAGTTCTGCGATTTTGCCAAGAAAAAAATCAACCGTTCTCAGCCCGGAGGGCGTTTGGTTATAGCCCATAGTGACCGTTAGGGAACTATGGGTCGGGCCAGGGGAAGGGGAGGACGGCGGAGAGGGAGGTTTTGTTTAGGCGGAGCATGAGGAGGCGGTCGAAGCCGACGGCGACGCCGCAGCAAGGGGGGAGGCCGTCTTCGAGGGCGCGGAGAAAATTCTCATCGATGATAAGAGGAGGTTTGCCCATGGCTATGCGAGCTTGGCTTTCTGCATAGAGTCGTTTTCGCTGTTCGGCAGCGTCGGTGAGTTCGTGATAGCCGTTGGCAAGTTCGATACCGCGGTAGTAGATTTCGAAACGCTCGGCTACGGTCTCATCGCCGCTTTGTTTTGTGCATGCTAAGGCCGCTTGGGAAGCGGGGTAGTCGTGCAAGACGAGGAGATCATTTTGTCCTAAATGGGGCTCGACGGCAGCACTGAATAGGAACTGCAGAAGTGTCTCTTTGTCCCAGTCTTCTGCATCAGAAGAATGGTGTCCGAGGCGGTGTGCACAGGCGATGAGATCGTGAGTCGTCGCATGGACGTAGTCGATGCCGGCATAATGCAAGATGGCGGCGCGGTAGGTGATGAAAGAGGTGGGAAGGGGGCCAAGTACTAGTAAGAGGCGGATGAGGTTGAGTGTTTCTTCGATAAAGGTAAGAAACGGTAGGCCGACACGGTACCACTCGAGCATGGTGAATTCGGGGTTGTGCAATCTTCCCGATTCCTCGAGCCGGTAGACAGGCCCTAGCTGGTAGCAGTCGCCGATGCCGGCGGCGAGCAGTTGCTTCATTTTATATTCGGGTGAGGTGTGCAAATAGGCCCACTTATTTTCGCCGATTTCTACGCGCATGACGTCGATGTGGCGATCGATTGACGATGCCGGGCCTAATGCCGGACAATCGACTTCAAGGACATCTCGCGCGAGAAAAAATTGCCGTATTTCCCGTAGGCAAGAGGCACGCTCGTGTAAAATATCAATCTTAGATACGAGAGACGTATTCGGAGGTGCGAGTGTCAATTTTGATTTTCTCTCCCTCATCGATGAAGATCGGTACCTGAACTTTGGCGCCGCTTTCGGTGACAGCAGGTTTGAGGACGCGCCCAGAAGAAGAGTCGCCGCGCAAGCCGGGGGCCGTCTCGGCGATTTTCATCTCCATGAATGTTGGCGGAATGACCTCGATCGGCTCGCCTTTATAGATGGTGATCTCGTAGACGACCTCTTCCAACATCCACTGTTTGTTATCTCCAATTACGTTTTGTGAGACGGTGATCTGTTCGAAGCTGTTGTCGTCCATGAAGACGACGCTGCCATCGGCTTCTGTGTACAAGAGGCGCATTCTCAACTCTTGCACATCGGCCACGTCCAGGCGTTCGCCCGATTTAAACGTGCGGTCGACTACGCGGCCGGTCTTGAGGTGCTTGAGCTTGACGCGCGTAAAGGGCTGCGCTTTTCCTGGTTTGACAAATTCGACGTTGACCATAGTGTAAGGTTCGCCATCGATTTCGACTTTGACGCCTGCTCTAAACTCGTTGGTGTTGACCTGTGCCATGCCCCTGTCCTTCTTCGTCGAAGATGACCTATTTTGGAGCAGCTCGCAATAAAATGCAACCTACCCGCTCACATAGCAGCGGCACTTCAAAATTCAAGGAGATTTTTTTGCGATGGTTTCGCTATCTTTAAGAAAAGTGGGAATAAAATTGCATGCATCAGCAGTTGAATGAAGAGGAGTTTGCCAAGGAAACCCTGGAAAGGTATGCGGGAACGCCGGCCGAGACATTTCAATCCAACCTGCTCTTGACGAATTTTCCGCGCTATGTCGATTACTTCGCTAAGACGCGCAATGTGCCGGTCGTCGAAGGGAGTATGTTCAAAGTCGCTCACGATCCCAAAGAGGACGTGAGTATCCTCGATTTCAAGATCGGCTCTCCGGCCGCAGCGCTCGTCATCGATCTCTGCTCGTTTCTTCCTTTTCGCTCTGCCCTTTTACTGGGGATGTGCGGAGGGCTTCGTCGCCGCTACCAAATAGGCGATTATCTTGTGCCGGTCGCGAGCATCCGCGGAGAGGGGACGTCTGATTTTTACTTTCCGCAACAAGTGCCTGCCCTAGCCAACTTTTTGATGCAGAAAGCAGTGACCGAAGTACTGGAACAGCAAAAGGCGATCTATCATATCGGCATCACCTACACGACCAATATGCGCTTCTGGGAGTTCAACGAAGAGTTCAAGACGATGCTGAAAGCGACGAAAGCGCAAGCGATCGAAATGGAGTGCGCCACGCTTTTCGCCGGTAGCTACAAGCGCAAATTCACTTTAGGTGCGCTATTGCTCATCTCCGACCTTCCGCTCAACCATGGTGGCGGTGTGAAGACGAAGAAGAGTTCGGAGTTCGTCTACGAGCGCTACATGCCCGATCACCTCGAAAAAGGTATAAAGATCCTGAAGGCCGCCCGCATCATGCAGGCTAAGCACATCAAGGGCGCGTACCACCGCAACCTCGCTTTCATCCCGCCCATGCTCTAGATCTTGCCTAGTATAGCAAGGACTGAGGTTTCGAGGTCGTGGGGAGTTTTGGCACGGGGGAGGGGGAAGAGGAGCTTGCGCGACTGTTTGCCTTTTTGCTGCTCCATGCTCAGCGTGTGCGTATCGAATTTCATGTGGACAATGCGCAGTTTGGCGGCGGCGAGTTTGATCGTCGTGAGGGCTTTGAGCCAGAGGACGGGAAGAGGCGGAGGTCCGAAGCGGTCCTTGAGTTCGGCCATGAGCTCTCCGAGTTCTTCGGGGCCTGCCGATTCGCCCAAGCGGTGGTAGATCTCCATGCGGAGAGAGGTCTCGGCGATGTAGTCTTCGGGAAGTCTGGCATCGTAGGAAAATTCCATTTTCGTCTCGCAGAAATCCGGCACTACTTTTTTATGAAGGGCATCGATCGCGCGCTTGAGCAACTTGCAATAGAGGTGGAAGCCGATACTCGCCACTTGGCCCGATTGCTGCGTACCGAGAATATCGCCTGCGCCGCGCAGTTCGAGGTCGCGCATGGCGATCTTCATGCCGCCGCCGTAGCCGGAAGCTTCTACAAGGGCAAAGAGTCGCTTGCGCGCGAGTTCGCCGATGGGCTTGTGGCGGGGGATCAGGAAATACGCATAGGCGGGGCGGTTCCAGCGGCCTACTCTTCCGCGCATCTGGTAGAGGTCGGCGATGCCGAACTTGTCGGAATGGTCGATGAGGATGGTGTTGGCGTTCGGGATGTCGATGCCGTTTTCGACAATCGTCGTCGCGAGGAGGATATCGGCCTTTCCGCTTTTGAAGGCATGAAAGACAGTATCGATCTCTTCTGAGGGCATCTGGCCATGGCCGACGACGATACGCGCCTTAGGCAGGAGCGCTTGCAGTTCATCGCGTATCTTGAAGATGCTCTCCACGCGGTTGTGGATGAAAAACGCTTGGCCATCGCGCGCGAGCTCGCGCAGCAGTGCATTGTGGATCGTGGCGCTTTCGCGTTCGGCGATCATCGATTTGATGGGCAGTCGGTCGTGCGGCGGTGTGTTGATGACAGAGATCTCTCTAGCTCCGACAAGCGACATGTAGAGTGTGCGCGGAATCGGAGTTGCGGACAGGGTTAGGCAATCGACCCCAGTCTTGAGCGTCTTTAGATGCTCTTTGGCGCGCACGCCAAAGCGCTGCTCTTCGTCGATGATGATCAGCCCGAGGTCTTTGAAATGGACATCTTTGCTGATCAGTCTATGGGTGCCGATCAGGATGTCGACTTTTCCCTCTTCCACGTCTCGCAAGGCTGTTTTCGTTTCCTTTGCCGTTTGGAATCGCGAGACTATCGCGACGCGTACGGGGAAATTGGCCATTCGCGCCGAGAAGTTTTCGTAATGCTGCAGAGCTAGCACCGTTGTGGGCACTAGAACGGCGACCTGTTTTTTTCCGTCGGCAACGGCTTTAAACGCTGCGCGCATCGCCACTTCGGTTTTTCCGTAGCCCACATCGCCGCATATTAGGCGATCCATGGCTTTTTCTGCCTGCATGTCATGTTTGACATCGTGGATTGCGCGCAGCTGGTCATCGGTTTCTGCGTAAGGAAATTCCTCTTCGAAGCTGATCGTATCGCTGCTATCAGCAGGAAAGCTAAGGCCTCCATGGACGCTTCTTTCGGCCTGGAGGCGGAGAAGGTCGTGCGCGTAACCGACAATCGCTTTTTCTGCTTGCGCCTTCGAGCGGAGCCACTGTTTGCCGCCGATGACGTGGAACGAGGGAACAGTTTCATGAGCGCCGATATACCGGCTGACGAGATAGGCCTGTTGGATCGGCACGTAGAGCTTTCCGCCGTCCGCGTATTCGACGGTTAAAAATTCGGTCATCTGTCCGAGGTGGTTGGTCCGTTTTTCCGCTCCGAGATATCTCCCGATGCCATGGTGGAAATGGACGACGATGTCGCCAGCTGTTAGCTCATGGAATTCGGCAGCAGAGGTATGATAGGTGGTGCGCCATTTTTGGCGGCGCACTTTGTAGCGATGGGTGAATTCTGTCATCGGGATCAGCGCGAAAGAAAGGTCGGGCAGTGCAAAGCCGCTCGAGAGATAGCCCATCTCAAAGCACATAGCATCGGGGAGCTTCTCGCACTCTTTTGCAAGGCGCTCTTTCAACCCCTTCTCTTCAGGCTCGCTGCTCGTCAGCCAGCAGAAAGATACCTCGGGAAATCGGGAAAGAGCGGAGGGCAGTTCCTGCACAGAGCCGAGCGGGTGGTCTTCTGTCGAGAAGTAGTCGAGGATCGGCACAAAAGGATGGCGCCACCTTTTCGCATGGATTTGAAGGTCGGCGATTTCGAATTCGATCGGTTGGAAAGGGTGTTTACCTGAATAGAAAGAGCGGCCGGCTTTCGAACTCCTCTCTTTAGCATCGATCTCTTCGATCGGAATGTCGGTGAAGTAGAGATGGCGGTGCGACTTTGCCGCGCTAAAAAACTCTTCCAAGGTAGTGAATAAGCGGGATTTTGCGCCGGGAAGATTCTTAATCGCTACGTAGCGGTCTTCGAGTGCAACGAGGTCGTCGAAGACGATCAACGCCTCCTTACCGACGTAATCTAAGAGCAAACTCAACTGTTCTGAGGACTCCAAAAGCGCACTTTCACTGGCGGGCGCGAGAAAGAAACTCTCTTTTTTTTCGATCGATTTTTGACTGATCGGATCGTAGAGGCGGATGGTGTCGACGAGATCTCCGAAGAACTCGAGGCGCACAGGATCGGTGGCGCTTAAGGGAAAGACGTCGATGATGCCGCCGCGCACGGCAAATTCTCCTTTATCGGAGGCGACAGGCGTTCTTCGGTAACCTAACGAATTTAGCAATTCTTGAAAGAAAAGAAAGGGGATCTCATCTCCTTTTTTCACATGACGGCAGGTCTTTTGCACAAGGGAAGGAGGAGGGAGTTTTTGTAAACATGCTTGCAAGGGGCAGATCAGGACACGGGGCGACCCTCCAGTTTTGCTGAGTTCCGCGAGGATTTCCAATCTCCTTCCCACAATGTCAGAACTAGGCGCAATATCCTCGCCGGGCAGCGTTTCCCAGGAGGGAAACTCGAGTACTTGCGACAATCCGAAATAGACGCAATCCGCGGCGAGGCGTTCCTCACGTGTGCCGCCTGTGATCACGACAATGGGCTTAATTAAAGTTTGATGGGCAAGGGCGAGTAGGGAGGCTTTTGGCGCTTCCCATAAGCCCTCGACTAGGAGCGCTTTCTCCGCTTGGATTGCTTGCGCAAACTGTTGAAGAGCGGCGCTTTTTGTTACTTTTTCAAGAGGCATTCGCGCGCCTTCTGAAAGGCTTTTTCCATGCCCTCCGGATTCTTTCCGCCAGCTTGCGCAGAATCAGCCTTGCCTCCACCGCTGCCTTCTATACAGGATGCAATTTCCTTGACGAGGGCGACAGCTTGGACTCCCTTCTGGACGAGCTCGCTGCTCACCTTCACGAGGAGCTGGCAGCGCTGCTGACTCCGCACGCCTAAAACGAGGACGAGCGGCCGGTATTTCTGCTCAACCTGTTCGGCGAGAGAAGGAAGTTCTGCGGCGTCGAGCTGCACTTCGGCGGTGAGCAGATCAAAGGCGCCGACTTTGGTGATTTTCGCGCCGAGATCGCCCGCTAGCTTAGCGACCGCCAAACGGCGGAAGGTTTTGAGCTCGTGCGCATGCGCTTTATTTTCTTCGCTTAAGACTTGAATCGACTCCAGCAGCTTAAGAGGCGTCGTTTTGAGAAGATGGGCGGCGCCCAAGAGGAGATCTTCCTGAGCGTACATCAGCGCTTCTGCTGCGGACCCGGTAGTAGCTTCGATCCTGCGAACGCCGGCGGCGATGCTGCTCTCTTTAGCGATGCGGAACAGTCCGATGCTCCCGAGGGAGCGGACATGGGTCCCCCCGCAGAGCTCCTGCGAAAAATCGATGTCGATGACGCGCACGACAGCGCCGTATTTGTCACCGAAGAACTGCTTGATCTCCGTCTTCTTCTGCACCTCTTCATAGGGGATCTCATAGGCCTGGACAGGGTGGTCGGTACGGATTTTCGCGTTGACGAGCTGCTCGATTTGGCGCAGCTCTTCATGAGAGACCCCTTTGTGGTGGTTGAAATCGAAGCGAAGATGGTCGGGGGCGACGAGAGATCCCGCCTGTCGGATATGCGGCCCTAAAACTTGGCTCAGCGCCCAATGTAAAAGATGGGTTGCCGTATGGTGGCTGGCTATCGCTTCGCGCCTTGCCGTATCAATGCTGGCTTGGACGGCCTCTCCTTTCTTGAGCGAGCCTTGTTCGAGGTGGCCGCTATGGACGATGACTCCTTGATAAGGCGTGCGGCATTCGGTGACAGCGAATCTGCCAGTCAAGGTGTGGATCGTCCCCGTATCGCCAACTTGCCCTCCTCTTTCCGCGTAAAAGGGGGACTTATCGAGGATAATCGATGCAGGGGCGGGAGCCTCGATGCGGTCTTTGAGCCTCCCATCGACGATGATCGCTTTGATGACGGCCTTTTCTTCGGAGGAAGTATAACCGGTAAATCGGGAAGCGCCCTCTTGTTGGACGAAGTCTTGGAAAAGATTCTCCTCGGCCTGCTGCTCGTGGGAGGTTTTAGCGCTGCGCGATTTTTCACGGGCGAGTTCTTCGAGGATCTGGTACTGCTCGAGATTGACCTCGAGATGGGAATCCTTGGCGATGAGCAAAATCTCATCGAGGGGAAGGCCATAGGTGTCTTTGAGCTTGAAGGCGTCTTCACCGGTGATCTGGCGCGCCGAGCTTTTTTGCGCATTCTCGATGATCTGACCGAGAATATTGCCGCCCCTTTTTAGGGTCCGCAAGAAACTCTCTTCTTCGAGCGTAAGGATCTCCGCAATACGATGCTCGGCTGTTTTGAGTTCGTGATAGTCGCCTCCCATCTCTCTGACAAGGCGGGGAAGTATTTTTGCTAGGAAAGGATCATGCAGCCCGAGCATTCTGCCGTAGCGGACAGCTCGACGCAAGATCTTGCGCAAGACATAACCGCGGTCGAGATTGCTCGGCTGCGCGCCGTCTGCGATGGCGAACGAGAGAGAGCGGATGTGGTCGGCGATCACATGAAAAGCTGGTGCGAGGATTTTGTCCTCCTCCTCGTATTTGCGACCTGCGACCTCTTCGATCTCTGCGATTAAGCCGCGCAAAATATCGGTTCCAAAAAGTGTGTCGACGCCCATTTTTAGCGAGATGAGCCGCTCCAAGCCCGCCCCTGTGTCGATCGACTGCTTGGGAAGGGGCGTCATCGCTCCACTCGCATCGCGGTTAAATTGCATGAAGACGAGATTCCAGAATTCCAAATAGCGCTCGCCACTAGGATCATCTTTTGGACTTACTCCGGATCCCCATTTAGTTCCTCTATCGAAATAGAGTTCCGAACAGGGGCCACATGGGCCCGTTTCTCCCATCGCCCAAAAGTTGTCCGCTTCTCCCATGCGCGTGATCCGCTTTTCGGGCACATATTTTTTCCACAGATCGAAGGCTTCTTCATCTTTTTCGAAGACGGTCGGCCAAATTTTTTCTTCGGGGAATTCGAAAACCTTAGTCGAGACCTCCCAGGCGAAATGGATCGCCTCTTTCTTAAAGTAGTCGCCAAATGAGAAGTTGCCGAGCATCTCGAAGAAGGTCAGGTGGCGCGAGGAGTGTCCCACGTTGTCGAGGTCGTTGTGTTTGCCGCCGGCGCGGATGCATTTTTGCGACGTCGCCGCCAGCTTGTAATCGCGCACGGCTTTGCCGAGAAAGACGTCTTTAAATTGGTTCATCCCCGCGTTGTTGAAGAGGAGGGTCGGATCGTCATGGGGGACGACAGGGGAGGAAGGGATAATACTGTGCCCGTGCTCTTTGAAGTACTTGAGGAAGCGGCGGCGTATCTCTTGGGATAGCATGGTTAGACCTAGACAATAGTGGAGAAAATCTACCAGATCCTCTGGTAGTCCAGCAAGTCTAAAAACCTCAAGTTCATGTTTCTTGGGTATAAAAAGAAAGGCGTTTTAAGTTGAGGTGATAAGGGGATGAGCACTGCTTGAAGAGGAGGAAGAAGAAAGGGTTGTCACAGCGACAGGGGCAGGAGACGTTATAGGAGCAGGGGCAGGGGATAATGTCGCAGAAGGTCTGCCACTAGAGAGGGGTCGTACTGGAAGGACAGGGCTTCGAACAGCCTTTCCCGATCCTAAAGCGTCTTTATGCGCTTGAAGGTAAGCTATCCGTGTCTGGGAAGCCGGATGGTTTTTCCCCTCCATTCGTCGATGTTTTCCTGAAATTTGAAAAAAATGGATGCCACCTTCTATCTCTGCATCTTCTGAAAACTCAAGCGCGGTTAAATCGGCTTGCATTTCCTCACGACGAGATTCTGCATGGGTAGCAGGGTCATAGCAAATATGATGGTGGTAGATATGGGCCAGTTCGTGAGTGAGGAGGAAGCGTTTACCGGCTTCCCATAAGGCAGGCTTAAGGGAGAGTTCCTTGAGAGCCCAGAAATCCCTTCGTTTTTCTTTCTTATAAAGCTGGAGCGATCGGTGTAAACAAGCTCCAATAGGCGTAGTGTGATCCAAATCTTCCGGCCGTGCCAAAAGGGCAGCAGATACTGTAATAATGATATTTTCCTCTTCTCGCTGAACGCAGAGATCCAGAGTAGCTTCTTTTGAAGCTCTGAAATAGATTCGTGGTTCTAGAGCGGTCAGGTTCATGGCCTCCATGGCGGGCAAGTATTTGGATGCGAATTCTGTCATCCGTGCTTGTAATATTCGGTCAAGACGGGCATCGACAGCCGCAGCCTTCGCAAGGAGGGATATTTTCGGGCTTTTACTGGAGGATGAACTAGAGCTTGAAACGCCTGCCATAATTGTATTACCTTCTATTAAGTTAAAATTAATTATATACTATTTAATGATTTAATTAATATATAATTAGACTGTTAAATAGTATATAATTGTAACTGCCTAATAATTAGTCAGTTAATTTTCGCAGAAGGTCTGTCAGTAGGGAGGGGCCGTGCTGGAAGGACAGGACTTCGGACAGCCTTTCCCGATCGTAAAGCATCTCTACGTGTTTGAAGATAGGCCACCCGCACATGGGGAGCCGGATGGTCTTCCTCCTCTATTTGTTGATATTTTCCTACAATTTGAAAAAAACGGATGCCGCCTTCTATCTCTATGTCTTCTGAAAACTCAGTTGCGGTTAAATCAGCTTGTTTTTCATCGCGACGAGATTCTGCATGGGTAGCGGGATTACGGCAAATATGATGATGATAGATGTGGGCCAGTTCGTGACTGAGGAGGAAGCGTTTACCTGCGTCCCATAGGGCAGGCTTGCGGCACAATTCCCTGAGGGCCCAGAAATCCCTTCGTTGTTTTTTCTTAGCTCGGTGCAAAAAGGTTCCAATGGGTGTAAATCGTTCCAAGTCTGTCGGCCGCGCTAAAAAGGCCACAGATATTTTAATTATGATTTTTTTATCTCTTAGCCCGACGCGGAAATCCAGAGTAGCATTTTTTGAAGCTTCGAAACAGACTCGTGGTGCCAAAGCGGTCAGGTTCATGGCCTTTATGGTGGCCAAGTATTTGGGTGCGAATTCTATAATCCGTGCTTTTACTACTCTCTTAAGGCGGGCAGCGACAATCGCAGTCCTCGTGAGATTGGGTTTTACCGGGCCTTTACTAAAGGACGAACTAGTAGAAAATGAAGTTGTAGAGGATGAGCCAGAGTTTGAAACTGCTGCCATATGGACCAACTGCTGGGCAGGCTATCACAATATGGGAACAATATTCAAGGCCCAGTTGCACATCCTCGCTCTTGCAACTATTCTTCGATCAAGATAAAACTGTTCCTACACTTTTAGGGGGAGCAACATGGATATCGAACTCAAGAAGCAACTGGGAAAAATCGCCAACACGATTCGCGAACTTTCTATGGAGGCTGTGCAAAAGGCCAATTCGGGCCACCCCGGCCTTCCCATGGGGTGCGCTGAGTTTGGCGCCTATCTATATGGGTGCCTTTTGCGCCATAATCCTAAAGATCCAAAATGGGCGAACCGCGACAGGTTTGTTCTTTCTGCGGGGCATGGTTCGATGCTCCTGTATTCCTGCATGCATCTTGCCGGCTTCAAACTGACCCTTGACGATATCAAGCAGTTTCGTCAGCTGCACTCCAAGACGCCAGGCCACCCCGAACTGCACATGACAGATGGTGTGGAGGCGACGACAGGTCCTCTCGGCCAAGGCGTCGGTAATGCCGCGGGGATGGCGCTCGCCTTGAAAATTCTCGGCACAAAATTCAACCGCGAAAATTATCCGCTGTTCGATGCCAAGGTGTATTGTCTCGCTGGGGATGGATGCATGATGGAGGGCGTTTCTTCTGAAGTTTCCTCGCTGGCGGGGCACCTCAATCTCGATAATCTCATCCTCATCTACGATGCCAATAACATCACCCTCGATGGAAATTTAGTAGATAGTTGTTCGGAAGATACGATGATGCGCTATCGCGCCTATGGTTGGGATGTTTATGACGTCGATGGCTACGATCTCGATGCTATGGAATCTATCTTCATGCAAATTAAGCAAGAACAGAAGAAGCCCACATTCGTGCATATGCGCACGATTATCGGTAAAGGTTCTCCAAATAAGGCAGGATCGCATAAAGCTCACGGGGCTCCGCTCGGTGTGGAAGAGGTCGAGCTGACCAAAAAAAATCTCGGCCTTCCCGAAGAGGATTTCTATGTCCCGCAATCGATTTATACCTTCTTCGAACAAAAATTAGCGAAAGATGCTCAAGTTGAAGAGAAATGGCAGGAGATGCTGCGTGCCTATAGCCGTGCCTATCCCGATCTTTATGAGCAGTTTCTTTCGATGAAGGAAAAAAAGTTGCCCGCCGACCTAGAAACGCAACTTCGCAATATCGCGATGAAAAATCCACTCGCGACTCGGGCCTCTTCCAACGCCGTCATACAAGTGCTCGGTGATCTTCTCCCGCAACTCTATGGCGGTTCGGCCGACCTTTCGGAATCCGACTACACGATGATGAAAAAATTTCCGTTAATTGCCCCCAATCAATTTGGCGGGCGTAATATCAAGTTCGGGATCCGCGAGTTCGGCATGTCGACGATAGCGACTGGGCTTTCTGAATCCGGCATGATCACGCCTTTCATCGGAACATTCCTGACATTTTCCGATTACATGCGCAACGCGATACGTTTGGCGTCTCTTTCTAAGGTTCATGTGATTTATCAATTTACTCACGACTCCATTTTCCTCGGCGAAGACGGTCCCACGCATCAACCTATCGAACATTTGGCCGCATTGCGCGCGATGCCCAATTTGCACGTAGTCCGTCCTGCGGACAATCGTGAAGTTGAGATGGCCTGGATTGCCGCCCTCCGCTATAAAGGGCCCACTGCGCTTATCCTCTCTCGCCAGGCACTCCCTGAAATAAATGGAACCGATGTGGCTTTCGACCAAGGTGTGGGCAAGGGCGCCTATATCGTCAAAAAAGAACAAGGCAAGCCGCAATTTACGCTCTTTGCGACAGGATCGGAAGTGTCTCTCGCGATGGAAGTTGCGGGTGCTTTAGAAAAACGGGATAAACCTGTACGCGTCGTCTCGATGCCCTGTTGGGAACTTTTTGAAGAGCAGACCGAGGCGTACAAAGAATCCATCGTCGGTGGTGATTTAGGCCGCCTCGTCAGTATCGAGGCCGCTGTCAGCTTTGGGTGGACCAAATGGATCGGGCGCGGGGGAATTTCGATTAGCATAGAGACCTATGGTGAGTCTGCGCCAGCTGGCGACTTAGCGCTGGAATATGGCTTTAACGTCGACGCCATCCTCGACCGCCTTCTCTGATGAATAAGGGTCCATCCGACAAATGCGTACCTGTGCCTGTGGTCAAATATTTAACGCAAAGACGCAAAGTCGCCAAGACGCAAAGATTTTTTATAGGGAATTGCAAAACTAATAAGATTTGCAATTCCCTATAAAAAATCTTTGCGTCTTGGCGACTTTGCGTCTTTGCGTTGATGTTATTCGTGTAGTTCTCCAGTCTTGAAGCCAGTTCCCTAAGTGAGGTACGCATTTGTCGGATGAATCTGAATAAACCATTGCTTCTGAGTGCGCTCGCTTGCAAAAATTTTGAGGACCGCCCGCCCATTTGGTTGATGCGACAGGCGGGGCGCTATATGCCAGCCTACCGGAAGCTGCGGGCAAAGCATAGCTTGTGGCATCTCTTCCATACTCCTGAACTTGCGGCAGAGATTACTCTTCTTCCGATGGAATTGGGTGTCGATGCGGCTATTATTTTTTCCGACATCCTCGTCGTCGCTGAGATGCTCGGAAAAAAGATCGTCTTTCCCGAAAAGGGCGCCCCTTACGTCGATCCGCCTCTGCAAACTCCGGAAGAAGTCGCGGCTCTTTCATGTCATTGGGCGCGTGAAGCGCTCCACTATGTGGAAAAAACGATTACCCTTTTGCTCCCGAGCTTGCAGCAACCTCTGATCGGTTTTTGCGGCGGCCCACTGACACTCGCGAGCTACATGATCGAACGAGGCGGAAAAGGGGATCTTGCCCGGACAAAGGCATGGATCGAGCGCGATCCTGCAAGCTTCCACGCTCTGCTTGCGAAATTGACAGCAGCTTCTATCGACTATCTGAAGATGCAGATCACCGCAGGCGTCGAGGTTGTACAGATTTTCGATTCATGGGCGGGCCTTCTTTCACCAGCGTATTTCCGAGAGTTTTCCTGCCGGTATCTGCAAGAGATTGTCAACGCCATGCGACACGCTCGGACGCCTGTGATTCTCTTCTGTCGAGGCTCCAGTATATATCGCGAACCCCTCATCGAGATCGCCCCCGATGGCATCAGCTTTGATAGTGCAAAAAGCCTGCGCGCCTTGCGTGACGCCACCCCGAGGACCATTTGTGTACAAGGCAATATTTCCCCCGAAGTCCTCGCCGGACCTTCCTCCGTTCTCTCGCAAGAGGTAAAAAAGTTGCTTGCCGATATGAAGGGAGAACCCGGTTTCATCGCCAACCTAGGGCATGGTGTCCTCCCGCACACTCCACCCGAGAACGTCCGTCTCTTCATCGACCTCGTCAAATCCAGTAAAAAATGACAATTCTGTCACTTTTTCTTATAAAAAAGTGACAGAATTGTCATTTTTTCTTAGGGACCTCGTTCCCGAAAAGTAATGCGAGGAAATGCAGATCGCAGGGAAGCAAGTTGCACTGTCCTGATTCCCGAGCATCCTAAGAGTTTAAGAGAGGTCAAACAACGACATGTTGCAATGAGGGCGCGTATTGTTGCCTCATCGACACCAGGGCACAATGAGAGGTCAAGAGAAATCAAACGAGGGCATGCTGCGGCGAGGACTCGTATTGCTGTCACATCCACCTCATCGAACTCTGAGAGATCAAGCGACGTCAAATGAGGAAATGCTCCAGTGAAATCTTGTATGGCTTTCTCGTTGATCTGCGGGCAATATCTGAGACTGAGAGAAGTCAAGTTAGAACATCTTTCAGCGAGGGCGCGTATGGTTGTTGTATTGACACCAGGGCACTCTGAGAGATTAAGATCAGTCAAGTGAGGGGTTGTTGTAACTAGGGCGCATATTGCGCTCTCATTAACTTCAGAGCCCCCTGAGAGATCAAGAGAAGTCAAGTGCGTACAGGTTGCAGTGATGGCTCGTATTGTCGTCTCATTAACCCCCGGGCGCCATGAGAGGGCAAAAGAAGTCAAGTGAGGACAGGCTGCAGCGAGGTCGCATATTGTTTTCTCATTAAGCGCACCGTTTCCTGAGAGGTCGAGAGAAGTCCAACGAGTGCCAGCCGCAGCAAGGGCTTGTATCGCCTCTTCATTAAGATCATAGCACCATGAGAGGTCGAGAGAAGTCAGACGAGTAGCATCTGCAGCGAGGGCTTGTATTGCAGCCTTATTAAGCCCCTCGCACCATGAGAGGTCGAGAGAAGTCAAGTTAGAACACCCTGCAGCGAGAGCTTGTATGGTAGCCTCATTAAGCCCACGACACCTGGAGAGGTTGAGAGAAGTCAAGTGAGGACATCCTGTAGTGAGGGCTTGTATTGCGGCCTTATTAATCTTGCGGCATCCTGAGAGATTAAGAGAAGTCAATCGAGGAAATTTAATAAGAGAACTTAACCCATGCCTAATGCTGGATGAACAATTAGTAAGATGAAGGCTTGTCAAAACAGGCGCTTCTAGACCCCGTGATAAAAGGGTGAAAACTGCTTCGTCCACATCTGTGAGATCTAGGCTTGTTAGATGGGGGAACTTGCCTCCAGAATGTCTTAAAATACCCGAGCAAGTATGAAGTGACAATGGGAGGTTGCGGTTATACAATCTGAAGGCACGCAGAAGATCGTATTTTTCTTCAGGCAGCGACAGTTTTTTTCTGTTCCTATGTTGATGGTTCAAAATAGAGGATGCGTAACGCTTCCATACGACAGAGACTTGCGCACTAGAAACTAATTCCCTGACGGTCAACCACGATTTGATGTGGGTGTGAAGATTGTCGATGCCAAAAACTTCGGAAGCAGCAGATTGCATCCGAGCAGATTGTGCCGAAGTGGCTGTGCTTGAAGATGTGCTGCCCAAAGAAGACGAAGAGAGACCCGAAGCAGCCTTTAGGCTTAAACTACTGCACATAAAGGAAGGAACAAGATAAGATTCACCGCAGAGACTAGAGAGAGCGCAGAGGAAGAGGAGAAGAGATTTCTTAGAAAAAAGGAATTTCTCCTCCTCTTCCTCTGCGCTCTCTCTAGTCTCTGCGGTGAATCTTATCTTATCCGGCTTCTTATTCTGGGCTGACTTCTGTTGCTTCAGGACCTTTGGCACCTGGCTTTTCTACGTAAGAGACAATCTGTCCTTCGCGTAAGGATTGTGGATCTATTCCCACAAGGTTGGTGCTGTGAACAAAGAGATCTTTGCCACCAGTTTCAGGAGTGATAAAGCCGAAGCCTTTTTGAGCGTTAAAAAATTTGATTGTGCCTTTTGCTTTCACGTAAACTTCTCCGTTTGTTGAAAAGAATCTATAAGATGCGACAGAACTCCATTGAGGCAACTTTAATCCAAGGTCATCTATTTTTGCAACACCTCACCATTTCACGACCGGAGGCATAGAACAGAGGATCGCCTTGGGGTTGCCCCCAGAAGCAAATCCAAATCGCGTACCTCGGTCATAGAGTAAGTTGAATTCGGCATAATGCGCGCGCGCGCGAAGCTGCATTTCCTTTTCTTCTTGTGTATAGGGCAGATGGATGCGCCGCTGGTAAATCGGGAGGATCGCATCCAAAAAGGTAGTCCCCACTTCTTTCCATAGCGCGAGATCGCTCGAAAAATCCCCCGTATGGAAATGGTCGAAGAAAATGCCTCCTACACCTCTCTCTTTCTTCCAATGGGGAATGTGGAAATATTCTTTAGCAGCTGCTGAAAATTGCGCATAGAGATCGATTCCAAAACGGTCGAGACACTTTTTTGCAACAGTGTGAAAATGCGCGGTGTCTTCTTCGTAAGGAAAACCCATCGGTGTCAGATCGTAGCCGCCCCCGAACCAGCTGTGTGTTTCGGTTTTGATGTAGCGGATGTTCATATGGACAGTAGGCGCATGGGGATTTGCCATATGGGTGATCAGGCTGATGCCCGTCGCAAAAAAAGGTCCGCTGCCGTCTTCATGAGGAAAATGTGGCCCACGCACACCTGACCAGTTCACAGCGGCCTTTTCGAAAACATCTCCGCGCACAAGAGCAATTTCTCCTCCCCCGCCAGTCGAGTGTTCCCAAGACTCTCTCGTGAAAGCCGCCTGCGGTTCAAAAGAGGAAAATTGTGCGACGATCCTATCGCGCAAATTTTTCAAAAAATGCATGATCTCTTGCTGGTGCATGGTCGCAATAATTGGGCATCTGTGAAAAAAAATCGAGTCGTCATTTTAGGCGGGGGTATTTCAGGTTTAACCGCCGCGTACGCCCATCTTAAGACGTGCGAGGTTCTTCTTTTAGAGAAGAACACTTCTTGCGGCGGTGTGATGCAGTCCCTTGAAAAAGGGAATTTCTTTTTTGAATGCGGCCCGCGCACATTTCGTACGAAAAATTCGCCGCATATTCTGCAGCTTGGGCAAGAATTGGGCTTGGCTGAAGAGATTATTTCTTCTTCTGCACACTCTACAAAACGCTATGTGCTTTTCGAAAAGACTCTGCAGCCGGTGCCTTCCTGGTCTCTCTTGGCCTTGCTCGTTCGCGCGGTATACCGCGAATGGCGCCAGCCCTATTTTGCAGGCGACGAGAGCATCCACGCTTTCGCGTCGCGCCGTTTTGGTGAAGCCGTGGCGAATCGATTATTCGATCCACTCTCGCTAGGAGTGTTTGGCTGCGACGCGCGGCAAGTATCGGTGCAGAGCGCCTTTCCTCAGTTGAAAGAATGGGAGGCGCTCTATGGATCTGTGGGCAAAGGATTTTTGTGCACGCGATCCCGCAAGCGTTCGCAACCGGCCCTCAAGGCGCCTCTTTTCTCCTTTCGGCAAGGGACCTCCTCGCTCATTCACGCACTAGAAAAGCGGCTCGATGGCCATATTCATCTGCAAGAAGAGGCGCTTTCTTTACAGAAGGATGAAAATCTGATCGTGAAGACGGCGCGCGGCGCCTATCCTGCAGACAAGGTCATCAGCGCACTTCCTCCCCATGCATTAGCTCGCTTGCTCCGCGACGCCGCACCGGAAGCCTCTCTGCTGCTTCTCTCTATTCCCATGATTTCTCTAACAGTTGTACAGCTCGGCTATCGAGGGTCTATCCTGTCGCGGCGAGGATTTGGCTACCTTGTGCCGACGAGCGAGCAGGAGAGGGTGATGGGGGTGGTATTCGATTCCGAGATTTTCCCTTCGCAGAACCGGGGGGAGCAAACGAGGATCACTGTCATGCTTCATGGATCATATAGGGATAGCGCCGAGATGGATGCCCACGATGCGCTCCGTCGACATCTCTCTCTTTCCCAGACTCCCGATATCGTTCATATCACGGAAGCAGAGCTCCCGGTCATGCAGGTAGGGCATTCTGATAAAATCGCCGCCATCCAAAAATCCTTGTCCTACGCATTGCCCGAGCTCCATCTTGTCGGCAATTACCTCGGCCACCCCGCCGTCGAACACTGCATCGCACGCGCTCTAAAAACCTGAACTTTTGGTTTATTTCACAGGTACTTGCCGCATCTTTCGAGCGCTTTTTGAAGATCTTGGCGCGTCCATAGGTGCTTTCAGCTATTGAACGCGCCAAGATCTTCAAAAATCATCTCGAAAAATGCAGCAATTCCCTATAAACTAAACCCAAAGTTCAGGTTAAAAACCTGAACTATACCCAAAATTCAGGTTTTTAGCGTTTCCTGCTTCCAAAATCGGGATCACCTTCCGTGCCGTACACAGCGTCTATCCCTCTTTTAGTCCCATGCCTTTCTGGTTGAGAACTTGAAGAGCTAGTAGTCATTTGTCCCGAAACAGAACTCCCAGAAGAACTACTTGAAGAGCTTGAAGAGCTGACAACCGTTGGTTCCCAAACAGAACTCCCAGAAGAACTGCTCGAAGAGCTCGAAGAAGACAAGCTATCCGATATGGCCGCGCTGAGGATGGCGAGTTCTTGAGGGTTAAAAGCTTCCATATTTGACACTGTTGCACGTGCAATCGCTGTTTTTAGGACTTTATCGTGTATATCTAATTCAATGTAGGCCGCGGCGAGTTTGACAAGTTCTTGAGGCTTAAAGTGTTCAATCTTTAATACTGCTTCACGCGCAATCTCTTTCATTAGATCAGGATAGCGTTTATTTTTACCAAAATAAGCAAAGACCGTAGCGAGATCGGCTAGGACTTGAGAGTTACAATTCTTGACTTTTACGTTTTCCGCAATCACGTCCATTTTGCCTATAATCTTTGTCTGTATGTCTGGGTCGGTTATATTCAAGTGAGCAAGGGCTGTAGTGTGGATGACAAGTTCTTGAAGGTTGACGGCAAGATTTGATGCTGCTTCGCCCTCTTTCCGTCTAATCGCTGCCATAATCGCTGCCACTAGGGGTGGGTGGTCTACACCTAATTTATCAAAGGCTACGCCGAGATCGGCAAGTTCTTGAGCGCTAAAATTCCCGACCTTTACTATTACTGCGTCCACAATCGCTGCTAGCAGACGACGATCTTTTATGGCCAACCTAGCTAAAGCCCTCGTCGTATCTCCAAGGTCTTGGCACTCAAAATCTTTTATCTGTGGAATTGAAATGACGATAAGCTGCTCCAGCAACCCCGGATATTCTGCAAAAGTAATACCTAATCTAGCACATGCGTAAAACAGGTTTGTAATCTCTCGGGCTGCAATACCTTCAGCAGCACTCTTGGTGTGGATATTCCTCAAAAGTAGGTTTATAGTTTTCCAACTCCCTGCATCAAATGTAAACCTTTCAAAAGGAAGTGTTGTGCCAAGCACGCCAAGTGCTGCTACACAATGCATCACATTATAGATGTGTATGTTTTCATTACATTCTCGATTCCATGCAGTTGTATCTCCAACCTTACAAGCTTCCATAGTCGCTGTAATTTTTGCATGCAAGTCCATGTTGATAAGCGCAGCCGGGGACGTACTTGAAGCGCTGGTAGCTATTTGTTCCGAAACGGAACTCCCAGAAGAACTACTTGAAGAGCTTGAAGACCTAGTTGGTACGAGTTCCAAACCGGGAAATTGAGAAAGAACTCTCGTCCTCAGGAAAGCTTCTCGATTTGTTGCCGCGTTCCAATCTGTGTGTGTGATACGTATCGTTGTCCAACCCTGCTCGAATAGATATATGTCACGTAGGACTTTAGTCCCTGTTGGTGCACCGGATGTCAAAAATTGAACAGAGCCGTCGAACTCAATACACCATTTTTTTTCTTTATCTATGACAATATTAATTACATATGCTCCCGATCTCCATCCTTGTCTAATCAGTTTTGGTTTTCTAACGATTCTTTTTAAAATTGCAGCTGCTTCCACATGCATCGGCGAAGGTGTAGGAAGAGGGCTATTCGCTAGTTGTGATTTCACATGGTTTGCCAAAGGCTCCAGGTCTTTAGGAAGTTCGGTTTTTCCTATCACGTTTAGATAATGTATCGAGGACGCAATTTGCGTACATTCGGCAATAGACAAATCACCAAATCGGCTTTTTCCCTCTGTCACAATCCTCCGCAATAACTGCATTAAACATGCGATTTCTTGCTCCTGAGAGGCTGATGAGTCTTTATCAAACCATAAACTCCAGTACGCGGAAAAACGATGTCCCAAGCTTGCAGCTTCAGTTGTAGTCAGAGTAGGGAGCAGCTCGCTTACGACCTGCCTGCGAAGAAGCTGCACCAATTCAGTTCCTCCTTCCATTCTTACCCGCGTAATGCCATTTAACAACCGGCAAATCTCAGATGCCTTAAAAATGTTTAAGTCAGCATCTCGATCAGCAGCTCTTCGTAAAATCTCACGAGAAATCTCCGGACATAAACGAGGATGATCAACATTTAATTCAGAAAAAGCCCAGAAGAGGGTGGCTTGCAGGTGAGGGGTCAATTTTTTAATCCGTGATGACGATATTGCTGCATCTGCAATCGCTTGCATTAGGGCAAGCTTACGTATGCGCAACGTAGCTAAAGCCCACGCTATCGTGCTAAGGTGGTGGCCTTCAAAATCGGCCATTCTTTTAATTGAAGCCTCAACAAACCGATCTAGTAAATGGCTATGTTTTTCGAAATTAACACCTAATTTAGCACATGCTTGAATTATGGATGCGAGGGTTCGCGGCTGAATAACACCAGGATCCATAGAAGTGATCTTGTCGAAGATATCTCTTAAAAGTAAGTTTATGGTTCCCCAAGTCTCTTCGTCAAGGTTTTCACGGCATTCAGCAGGAAGCCATTTTGCGAGCTTAGAGAGGGCAAATTCACAATTCACCAGACTATAGTTAGGTCGGCCTTCCTTACATATTCGATTCCATTCAGCTGTCTTTCCTCGACGCAAAGTGTTCATAGCCTTTAGAATTTCATCATTCAGTTCTCTCCCGTTAGGCACAGATCGCGCCACTGATGCACGAGAAGAACCACGAGTATCTGCAGGGGTGGCACGATAGTCACTGGAGGTCCCAGCGCTCGGATGCATTTTATCTCTGTGGTCACTACGATCTCTCGAGGAAGAACTACTGGAGCTAACAGCACAGCTTGTAGCAGATGCCGATACTCGAGCGCCTAGGCCCGACGAATCTCTCCCCCGACCCGATCGACGGCTACTAGAGAAGCTTGTTGGTAGTACGTCATGATGTCTGCTACTAGATGAGGTTGAAGAGCTTGTTGGCCGTACGTCATGATGTCTGCTACTAGATGAGGTTGAAGAGCTTGTCGGTCGTACGTCATGATGTCTGCTACTAGATGAGGTTGAAGAGCTTGTTGGCCGTACGTCATGATGTCTGCTACTAGATGAGGTTGAAGAGCTTGTTGGCCGTACGTCATCTCTGCGGCTACTAGAAGCAGTGGACGTGCTTGTTGATCGATCGTTATAATGACTGCTACTACCGGAAGAGTTAATTGACATATATATCCTTTTTTTACATTTTAATTTTTTACAAACACAATATAAATAATATAACATATGTAATAAAATGTAAATTCTAAAATGCAGGAAATGTAAATAAAAATAACAATACAAGGTAAACATATTTTTATAAATAGACTTCTTTCGAAATTGAACGTTCAGGCTGGATCTCTGCTTCCAGAGACATGTCGGGTGACATGCGCTTCGCCTATGTCCCCCGCGACCCCCTTGAGCCTCACCTCAGCAAAGTCAAATCACGTGCTCGAAGGCGGGGCGTGCAAAGCACTACCCCGGCCGCGCTTGCGCGCTCTTCTGTGCGCGCGATTTTACTTTGCGATCTGAGGCCGCGGGCTGCTCGGGCGCTCACTTCCCGCCGGACTAACGTCTCGGGGCGGGTCCCTTCTCGCGTCGACTCGCAGAGCCAGACCAATGCATTCGACAACCCTCTGTAAAAATAAAATTGCTACATATGTCGTATCTTCACAGCGAGCGAGGAGAAGATGAAATTTGAAACTGTGAAGGATCTAGACGACGAAAAGTTTCGCCGTCTAACTGGCGTTAAGAGAAACACGTTTAATAAGATAGTGGATATTTTAGATCAGTCGATTAAAACCAGAAACGCCGATCGAAAGACCAAAAAAACCAAAAACGGTTTTACTCAGGAAAAAAGAAAAAACATACCCTAAAGACGCAGGTTGTGGTAGACAAAAAGCGCCAGCAAATAATTTGCACGGCATTTTCTAATGGCAAGCAGCATGACTTTCGCTTGTTCAAAGAATCAAAAACGCGCATTCATCCGGCGATCAGCATATTAACTGACAGCGGATATCAAGGACTACAAAAGATGCATTTCAAGACACACATGCCGAAAAAAAGGAGTAAAAAGCATCCCCTTACAAAGGAAGATAAACAGAACAATCGAGGACTTTCTAGTAAACGCGTTCTTAATGAGAATGTTATCGGCAAGCGCAAGCGATTTAAGATTTTGTCCGATCGTTATAGGAATAGGCGTAGAAGGTTTTCTCTGCGCTTTAATCTTATCGCAGGAATTTACAATTTGGAGTTGATGCGATGAACCGCTAAAGAAGTCTATCAAGCACATTGGTCTGGCTCTGCGAGTCGACGCGAGAAGGGATCCGCCCCGAGACGTTAGTCCGGCGGGAAGTGGGCGCCCGAGCAGCCCGCGGCCTCAGATCGCAAAGTAAAATCGCGCGCACAGAAGAGCGCGCAAGCGCGGGCGGGGTAGTGCTTTGCACGCCCCGCCTTCGAGCACGTGATTTGACTTTGCTGAGGTGAGGCTCAAGGGGGTCGCAGGGGACATTGGCGGAGCGCATGTCACCCGACATGTCTCTGGAAGCCCTTACTCAGACTTCAAAAATTGATTTCGAAAGAGGTCTAATATCTACTTTCCGTTATACCGAACGTGATTCAAGAATCGGATTTGAGCCTCACGCGTGAGGCCCAAATCCGATTCTTGAATCACGTTCGGTATACGTTCGGTATAAACTAAACCAAAAGTTCAGGTTTTTAGCGTTTCCTGCTTCCAAAATCGGGATCACCTTCCGTGCCGTACACAGCGTCTATCCCTCTTTTAGTTCCATGCCTTTCTGGTTGAGAACTTGAAGAACTAGCAGTCATTTGTCCCGAAACAGAACTCCCAGAAGAACTACTTGAAGAGCTTGAAGCGCCGACAGCCGTTGGTTCCCAAACAGAACTCCCAGAAGAACTGCTCGAAGAGCTCGAAGAAGGCAAGCTATCCGATATAGCCGCGTTGAGGATGGCAAGTTCATGAGGGCTAAAAATATCGATCATTGATACTGTAGCACGTGCAATCGCTATTTTTAGGTCTGTATCGTGTATATCTAATTTAATGCAGGCCGCGGCGAGTTTGACAAGTTCTTTAGGCTTAAATTGTCCAATCTTTAATACTGCTTCACGCGCAATCTCTTTCATTAGATCAGGATAGCGCTTATATCCAGCAAAGCCAGCACAGGCTGCGACGATGTCGGCTAGGATTTGAGGATTACAATGCTTAACATTTATTTTTGCAACCGCTTCCATTTCGCCTAGCATCTTGGTCTGTATGCTTGGGTCGGTTATATTTGAGTGAGCAAGGGCTGTACTGCGGATGACAAGTTCTCGAACGTTGACAGCGGCGCGCTTTACTACTGCTTCTGCTTCTTCGCATTCTATCTGTCCAATCGCTGCCATCATCGCTGCCATATGCGCTGCTACTAGAGGTGGGTGCTCTACACCTAATTTATCAAGGGCTATGCTGAGCTCGGCAAGTTCTTGAGCGTTAAAATTCCCGATCTTTACTATTACTGTGTCCACAATCGCTGTTAGACGAGGATCTGTTATGCCCAACCTAGCTAAAGCCCTTGTTGTATCTACAAGGTGTTGGCACTCAAAATCGTTTATTTGTCGAATTGAGATGTCGATAAGCTGATCCAGCAACATGGGATATCCTGCAAAATTAACACCTAATCTAGCACATGCGCAAAATAGGCTTGTAATCTCCCGGGCCGCAATACCTTCAGCAGCAATCTTGGTGTGGATATTCCTTAAAAGTAGGCCTATAGTTTTCCCACTCTTTGCATTAAGTGTAAACCTTTCAACAGGAAGCGTTGTGCCAAGCACGTCAAGCGCTGCTACACAATGCATCACATTATAGGCGTGTATGTTTTCATTACACTCTCGATTCCATGCAGCTATTTGTTCCGAAACGGAACTCCCAGAAGAACTACTTGAAGAGCTTGAAGAGCTTGAAGAACTAGCTGGTACGAGTTCCAAACCGGGAAATTGAGAAAGAACTCTCGTCCTCAGGAAAGTTTCTCGATTTGTTGCCGCTTCCCAATCTGTGTGTACTATACGTACCCTTGTCCAACCCTGCTCGAACAGATGTAGGTCACGTAAGGCGTTATTCCCTATTGGTGCGCCGGATGTCAAAAATTGAGCAGAGCCGTCGATCTCAATACACCATTTTTTTTCTTTATCTATGACAATGTTAATTACATATGCTCCCGATCTCCATCTTTGTCTAACTAGTTTTGGTTTTCTAACGATTCTTTTTAAAATTGCAGCTGCTTCCTTATCCATCGGAAAAAGTCTAGGAAGAGGGCTCTTCGCTAGTTGTGATTTCACATGGTTTGCCAAAGGCACCAGGTCTTTAGGAAGTTCGGTTTTTCCTATCACGTTTAGATAAAGTATCGAGGATGCAATTTGCGTACATTCGGTGATGTTCAAATCACAGAATCTGCTCCTTCCTACTGCCACAATCCTCCGCAATAACTGAAGTAAACATGCGATTTCTTGTTCCTGAGAGGCTGATGAACCTTTATCAAACCATAAACTCCAGTACGCGGCGAAATGATGTCCCAAGGTTGCAGCTTCGGCTACAGTCGAAGTAGGGAGCAGCCCGCTTACGACCTGCCTGCGAAGAAGCTGCACCAATTCAGTTCCTCCTTGCATTCTTACCCGCGTAATGCCATTTAACAATTGGCAAATCTCAAATGTCTCAAAAGTGTTTAAGTCAGCATCCCGATCAGCAGCGCTTCGTAAAATCTCACGAGAAATCGCCGGATATAAACGAGGGTGATCATCATTTAGCTGAGAAAAGGCCCAGATGAGTTCCGCTTGCTGATAAGGGAGCAAATTTTGAATCCGTGATGGCGATATTGCTGCATCTGCAATCGCTTGCAATAGGAGAGGCTTGCGTATGTGCAACATAGCTAAAGCCCCCGCTGTCATGTTAAGGTGGAGGCATTTAAAATCGGCTATTCTTTTAATTGAAAGCTCAACAAACAGATCTAGCAAATGGCTATGTTTTTCGAAATTAACACCTAATGTAGCACATGCGTGAATTAGGGATGCAAGGGCTCGCGGCTGAATAGCACCAGGATCAACAGAAGTGATCTTGTCGAAGATATCTCTTAAAAGTAGGTTTACGGTTCCCCAAGTCTCTTCGTCAAGGTCATCACGGTGTGCGGCAGGAAGCCATTTTGCGAGCTTGGAAAGGGCTGTTAGACAATTCACCAGATCATAATTAGGTCGGCCTTCCTTACATATTCGATTCCATTCAGCTGTCTTTCCTTGGCGCAAAGTGTCTATAGTCCTTAGAATTTCATCATTCAGAGCTCTCGTGATACTCATAGTTCGCGCTATTGATGCACGAGAAGAATCACGAGTATCTGCAGGGGTGGCACGATAGTCACTGGAGCGCCCAGCGCTCGGATGCATTTTATCTCTGTGGTCACTACGCTCTCTCGAAGAAGAACTACTGGAGCTAACAGCACAACTTGTAGCAGATGCCGATACCCGAGCGCCTAGACCCGACGAATCTCTCTCCCGACCCGATCGACTGCTACTAGAGGAGCTTGTTGGCCGTACGTCATGATGTCTGCTACTGGATGAGGTTGAAGAGCTTGTCGGCTGTACATCATCCCGACTGCTACTAGAAGCAGTGGACGTACTTGTTGATCGATCGTTATAATGACTGCTACTACGGGTAGAGCTAATTGACATATATATCCTTTTTATATTTTAATTTTTACAAACACAATATAAATAATATAGTATTTATAATAAAATGTAAATTCTAAAACGCAGAAATACAAATAAAAATAAAAAATACAAGGTAAATATTTTTTTATAAATATTTACTACATCAACTTTATGCATGGAGAAGATGATTATGAGAAAAGAAGCGGGTGCGTTTCGCTTGTCAGAGTGTCGCCGAAGGCAAGCCCGAGCTGCTTGAGGGTGTGCGTGCAGGGGTCGCGCTTTTCGAGGATGTACTGGGGATGGGCGCTGGCATAGGTGATGAGGAAAAAGCGCTGGGCTTGAAGAGCGAGAAGAGGATCCCAGGCGAGCAGAAGCTGGGAAGAAAAAAATACGCCTTGGCCGGGTGCAGTGGGACAAGGGCAGGGAAGTTTCTCTGGTACAGGCATCGCCCCACCTGTCAAGCGAATGAGGAGGCCAGCTACAAGGGGCCTGACGCAGCTCATCTGTTGTAGGGAAATCATGCCTGTTGGCAGTTCGTGCCCACTGATTCCCTGATCGTAGCCGAGATACATTTCTTTTGCGTGTGTCAGCCCGCAGGCGATTTCAGCAAAATCCCGTTTCAGTACAATCTTTTTGACCAAAGGATGATAGCGCCAGGTATCACGAGCCGCGCATTTGTCGTTGCGCCTCTGGATCATGACCTCGTCGATCGCTTGAGTGAGATCGCTTGTTTGCGTGGAAGAGAGCAGATCGGAAAATTCAATATACCCTTGCTTCTGGAAGAAATCGCGGTGCTCTTTAGCTAATGAAGGGGGCATAACAACCTCTATAATTTGCGGATGCGTGCGAGCGCTTCTTGAGCGATCTCAGATGTTGTGAATGTGGAAAGGCGGATGTACCCTTCGCCAGAGGGGCCGAATCCCAAGCCGGGAATCGCGACGAGATGGCATTTTTCCAGCAAGGTGTCGAAGAATTGCCAGGAACTCATTCCATGTGGGGTTTTCCACCATATATAAGGCGCATCGGTTCCGCCAAAGCAGGAAAACCCGAGTTTCTTGAGACCCGAGGAGAGCAGCTCGGCCTGTTTCATATAGATGTCGACCTGCTCTTGTGTCTCTTGTTTCCCTTCGGCTGTTAAAGCGGCCAGGGCGCCTCGTTGGATCGGATAGGCGACGCCGTTAGATTTGGTCGTGGTCCTTTTTTTCCAAAGAGCGTGTAGGTTGTGGGGCAGGGCGCGAGGCACTACAGCCCAAGCGCATCGAAGTCCCGTGAATCCTGCCGTTTTTGAGAAGCTGCAGCATTCGATCACAACTTCATTAGCGCCAGGAATTTCATAGACACTGCGCGGCACATCAGGGGAGCGTATAAAGGCAGAATAAGCGTGGTCGTGGACGATAAGCGCCTCATTCTCGCGCGCATAGGTGATCCACCTTGTCCAAGCATCGCGATTCAGAGCGACCCCTGTCGGATTGCTCGGCGAGCATATATAGACGAGATCTACGCGAGTGGAAGGGGGCTGTGGGAGAAAGCCGTTTTCGATCGTACAAGGTAGAAGAGTGATCGTATCGGCCCTACCAGCCATGATGTTGGTCGCTTTGTAGACTGGGTAAGTGGGGTCGGGGATCGCGATCACAGAATCTTGGGCAAATAATTCTTGGAGATTGGACGTGTCGCTATTGGCGCCATCGGAGATAAAAATTTCTTCAGGAGATATGCCCAAATCACCATAGCAGCTTTTGGCAACGCCTTCGCGCAAAAAAAGATAGCCCTCCGAGGGGCCGTACCCTTTCTGCGTCTCCTTCACACCCATCTCTTCAGTAGCCCCGCAAATCGCCTTCACAACGGCGGGGGCGAGGGGGAGGGCGATATCGCCGATGCCGAGATTGATGATGGAAAAAGGAGGTACCTGCGAGGTCAAGAGTGCCAGTTTTTCCTCGATGACGGGGAAAATATAGGGTGAATGCAGTCGGGAAAAATGGGGGTTGATTTTAGCCATGGTCTTGACTATACCTCAACTATCTAAAAATAAGCAATTTAAAACATTTTTCTAGACTTTATCCATACTTATGGATATAATTACCCGTATATTTCATCCATAACAATGGAGAAGAATGTACAGGTCTATAGAGGAGGAGTTAAAAAAATGGAAAGAGACACCACAACGCTATCCCTTGCTACTTCGCGGGGCAAGACAGGTGGGAAAAACCTATGTCATTGAAAAATTAGGAAATAGCTTTGTGTCGTTTGAAGTGGTCAACTTCGAAGCGCAGCCGGAGGCCAAGGCCTGTTTTGAATCGCTCAATCCTCTAGAAATTGTCCAAAAGTTGGAGTTGCTCACAAAACGACCCATCCGAGCTGGAAAAACCCTCCTGTTCCTCGATGAAATCCAGGCTTGCCCGCAGGCAATCGTCGCACTTCGTTATTTTAAAGAGAAGATGCCGGACCTCCATGTCATAGGCGCCGGCTCTCTCCTAGAATTTGCCTTGGTCAAGGGCAAATTTTCTTTTCCGGTCGGGAGAGTCCAATTTATCTATCTTCACCCTCTCTCATTTCGGGAATTTGCATTAGCCCTTGGTGCACAAAAGGCTCTCTCTTTGCTCGAAAAGTGCACGCCGGACAAGCCTATTTCTGAAGTTCTCCATCAGCAGCTGATTCAGAGAGTCAAAGAGTATTTCCTTATTGGTGGAATGCCTGCTGTTGTGAGTTATTTTCAGACGAGCCAATCGCTTCTCGAGCAAAGCCGCATTCAAGATCTTCTTCTCGCCACATTCCGCGCTGACTTCAGTAAATATGCAACAGAGGCGGAGCAAAAATATCTTCGACTTCTCTTCGATGGTATTCCCTACCAAATCGGCCAGCACTTTAAATATTCCGAGATCGATCCGCACATCAAATCACGAGAACTCAAAATTGCTCTTGAGCAGCTCCAAATGGCAGGTCTTATTCATCCTATCTTTTCGACTTCCGCCTCCGGTATCCCATTGGCTGCTCAAATTAAGCTGAACAAATTCAAAACTCTTTTTCTCGATATCGGACTTGTAGAGAGGGCCCTCCAAGTTGATCCCGAATTGATCATGTCCAATGATTTGATCCAGATCCATCGAGGCGCTTTAGCCGAGCAATTTGTAGGCCAGGAATTTCTTGCCTATGCAGATTTCTTTCGAGAGGAGAAACTCTTTTTTTGGGAAAGAGAAAAACTTTCCAGCGCCGCTGAAGTGGATTATGTCATCACGGTTGGACAACATATTGTTCCCATCGAGGTCAAAGCAGGCGAGCAAGGACATCTCAAGTCTCTCATTCAATTCATGAAGGAGAAAAAATCTAAAGTGGGAATCCGCATCTCGCAGCGCCCGCTTTCTTATAGAGATGGTGTTCTTTCCGTGCCTTTCTACATGATCGAACAGATTCCCCGATTGATCAATCTCGTCAATGCTTCCTGGGTTTCTTCCTGATCCCCATATCTTCTTCGATGGTGTGAAGAAGTCTTTTATCGGAGGAAAAGACATAGACAGCGACGATTCTCGCGACGAGAATGGCGACATAAAATTGGCCGATGATCCCTTCGATCACGACCGCCGTCTGGGCAGCGTTTTGGGTGGGCGTAATGTCGCCAAAGCCCACAGTCAGCAGTGTGACAAAGCTGAAATAGAGAAGTTCGGCGAGATATTCTGCATAGGAAAAAGCGCCGGTTTCTCTGTGGATGAGATAGAAAGATTCGGGCACTAGGAATTCCGTCAAGTAGTAGATATAGGCAAAGAGGAAAGCGACCATAAAATAGGCGCAGACGACTCCTCTTAGGGTCTCTAATGTAACCTGGGAGCGCACGATGACATCATAGATAATGGAGGTTGAACATATGCCTAAGAAGAGGATGAGCAGGCAGGTGTTACCGACAAAGACGATGGTAGAAGGGTGCAAAAGTGTCAACCAGCAAAAAAGAATCGTGGGGACTGCCAAAGCTGTGATCGTGATTTTCACAGCGCGGTTGTGGTGAGCGTTGAAAATAGCGGAGAGAAGCACTACAGACAGAAGCAATTGCCAAATCGCAAGATGGGTGACGTTGTGGCTGTGCGGCCGGAAAATAAAGAGCAGCGTCAAGAACAAAAGGAGAAAATTGTAATAGCCCGTGAAGGCCTGTCGAAGCTTTTTGAAGAGCATGATTTCCCTATACAAGAGAGAGTAATTGGAAAGCAAGTCTACGCAGCAGGCTGCTGCCTTAGATAGCGAGCGAGCAGTTCTCCGCAACCAAATCCCAAGAGAGACAAGACAATGCTGGCCACTTCTTGGGGGAACGGCACTACGAATATCCTGAAGAGGCAAAATCCCGCTGCTCCGAATAGGATCGAGAGAGTAGCGGACAGTAGCTTTCCTTCTTTTTTTATAAAGAGGGCAGCCACGATTGGGACAAATAGGCAGCTGACAGAAAGCTCATAGCTTTGGATGAGCATATCGACGACATTATCGAAATAGAAGGCGAAGAAGATCGCCGCTATGGAGATCATTGCTGTGACCATCCGGACAAAGCGAACGCCTTCTTTATTCTTCATAAAATCACTTGAGAGGTTCGAGCTGATGGCGTTGATCAGCGAGGTCGATGTGGAAATGATCGCTGCTAAAATAGCGCATCCTACAAAGGCCGCAACCCAGGAGTTCGTCATGTGTTCGACGGCAGCCATGAGCACGCTGGACCCCTTTGCCACTTCAATCCCCATCGTTTTTGCGAGAACTCCGAAAAAAACAGGTACGAAGCAGATGGCCATGGTGGCGATTCCCGCCCATAATGTCGCGCGTGAGACGACACGAGGGGAGCTTCCTGCAAAACAGCGCTGTCCCATGTCTTGCTCGATCACCATGAACATCATCGGCATCAAGAGCCATCCTGTGAATTTTGAAGAGATAGAAGCGAACTGCTCCATACTGGGAAGCTGCAGGCCAGAAGAAGGGTCCGCGATCATGACCATCCCAAAACCGAGAAGAAAAACGAACGAAAAGACGGAGGCTTGTGCGATGTCCGTCGAGATCACCGCCTTCAATCCCCCTTGCACAGTATATAGGATCACGATCGCCCAAAAGGCGATGAATAGCGGCGTATTGTCAAAACCGATGCTCACGAGGAACTTGCTCGAGGCGATGATCTGGGCGACGAGGATCATGAACAGGGAAACGACAGATAATAACGACGCGATTTTTTTCAAGACAGGAGAGCGATAGACGATCTCGAGAATTTGCGCCACAGTAGAGACGGGAAATCTCGCTAGCTTACGTCCAAGGCCAATCCCCAGAAGAATCAGTCCCAGAGACGATCCGAGGGGTAACAGTAAGACTGGCCAGCCGTATTGGTACGCCTCGTCCGCCGCGCCTAAAACAAGCCCCCCTCCTACTTGTGTCGCGAGAAAGGTCATCATGAGCGGAAAAAAGTTGACGCTTTTTCCCGCGAGAAAATAATCCTCATGGCCTTTGAGGTTTTTCGAGGCCCGCCTGCCGATGAGCCAATAGATTGCCTGTAGTCCAAAAAGCAGCGAAATAAATAAAGTGATATTCATAAAAAAATCCTTAAAATAATTATTTGCACACGTGTAAACGCGAGATTTTAAATCTAGGTATAAAGAAAAAGATTAATGGGCTGAGTGCCCGTGATGATGGGAATGAGGGAGGGAACGAGCAGACATGCAGGTACGGGAAACGAGTGGCGCAACCGGCGGGATTTTAGAATCTAAATATCTGTAATACATTGTTCCATCCTCCAGGCAAATTATTGCCTGATGCGTACATTGTACGTTGCAGGGGGTTTAGGATTCAACAAAAAAACCTAAACAGCTATTGTAGTGCACTATGCTAACTTTAGTACAACTTTTAGCCGCCTTGTCTGCGATGGAAGAGAGGCTGGGCTATATTTTTGAGAATAAGAGGCTCTTACTTCAAGCCTTTGTCCATCGCTCCTACTTAAACGAAAACCGCAATTTCAGCGAGCCGCATAATGAGCGTTTGGAATTCTTGGGAGACTCCGTTTTGGGGTTGATCGTTGCGGATTTGCTTTACCAGAACTTTCCTGAACATCCCGAAGGCGAGCTGTCGCGGTTGCGCTCACAACTCGTCGAATCTAGCATATGCGCGCAGTACGCTCTGAAACTCGGCATCGAACAGTTTCTGTTGATGAGCAAAGGAGAGAGGCACAATGGCGGCAGAGGGCGCGCTTCGATTCTCGCGAATGCGTTAGAGGCCCTTCTCGGTGCCATCTATCTAGATGGCGGGCTTGAAGAGGCGCGCCGTGTCTTTATCTCCAATTTTCAGGAAGACCTCGATGCGGTTCTCCATCAACCACCCTTGAACTGGAAAGCGCTGCTCCAGGATTGGACGCAAAAACGCTACCAAAAGACACCGGCCTATCGTGTTCTCGAGGAGAATGGGCCCGAGCATCAGAAGACTTTCCGCGTCGCTGTGTATATCGAAGAGGCGCTCATGGGCGAAGGCGATGGCGCCTCGAAGAAGCAGGCCGAACAGGTAGCTGCTGCAGCTGCTCTAAAACAGGTGGAGACTCGTGCCTAAACTCAAAACTGTGTGGACGTGTAAAGAGTGCGGGCATAATCAGCCGAAATGGTCGGGCAATTGCACCGCTTGCCGCGAATGGAATACCTTTGTCGAAGAGGTCGATGTTGAAGAGAAGCGCGGCAGGTTCTTATCGAAGCCTGTAGAGAGCGCGCGTCCCGTTGCGCTTAACGCTGCAGGGCCGAGTGACTTTCACCGTTATTCTACGCGGATGGAAGAGGTGGACAGGCTACTGGGAGGCGGCGTTGTCGGTGGATCGCTCACACTGATCGGCGGCGATCCCGGTATTGGAAAATCGACACTCATGCTCCAGATAGCGCATGGCCTCGCCGAACAAGGCCTGACGGTGCTCTACGTCTGCGGCGAAGAGTCTGTGGAACAGACCTCGCTTCGCGCGCGGCGTCTCAATGTAATCTCGGAAAATCTCTATCTTTTGCACGAGACGCATTTCGGCAACATCAAACTGCAGGTCGAACAGCTTAAGCCCGATGTGCTGATCATCGATTCCGTCCAGATCCTTTACAAGTCTGAGATTCCTTCAGCGCCAGGGTCTGTCGTGCAAGTGCGAGAGATTGCGACTGAATGCATGCACCTGTCCAAGGGCGCGGGAATTTCCACATTTTTGATCGGCCATGTGACCAAGACTGGCGAGATCGCAGGCCCTCGCGTCCTCGAGCATATCGTCGACACGGTTCTCGATTTCGAGGGCGACCGCCATCATGGTTACAGAATGCTTCGCGCGACAAAAAACCGCTTCGGCGCCACCGATGACATCGCCCTTTTTCAGATGCAGGCGGCAGGCTTGACGCAAGTGCACAATCCTTCTGTGTTATTTTTGCAAGAGCGCATGAAGGAGACGCCAGGTTCTGCAATTGTGCCGACCATTGAGGGGACGCGCGCTATGTTGATCGAAGTGCAGGCGCTTGTCTCTGCATCCGCCTTTGCCAACTCGGCGCGCAAATCGGCGGGCCTCGACCAAAACCGTCTTATCCTTCTCTTAGCCGTCCTTGAAAAGCGCGTAGGTTACAGTTCGCACAACTGCGATGTCTTCGTCTCTATCGTAGGAGGGATCCGGATCACCGAGCCAGCGATCGATCTCGGCATCCTCATGGCGGTCGCCTCTTCCATTTGCAACCGCCCGATCGACCCTCACACCATTGTCATCGGCGAAGTAGGACTAGGAGGAGAGGTGCGCAGTGTCTCGCGCATCGAAACGCGGCTCCGCGAGGCGCTTCATATGGGTTTTGACTGCGCCCTGCTTCCTCGACGCAATCTTGAGGGATTGCCACAAGATCTCTTCCAAAAAATGTCTCTTCGCGGTATTGATCTAGTGGAAGAGGCGATCGATGCGGTTAGGCATTCATGAAATATTTTCCGTTGCAGCGCGCAGCTCGCGGCTTTCCCGTGTGCAGGTCGCAGAAGTCTTAGCTGAATTACATGCACACTGTCCTACAATTAATTTTATCCCTTCTTGGGTGGAGACGCGGGGCGACCGCGATCTTTCGACTTCGCTGCGGCTCCTCGATAAAACGGATTTTTTCACGTACGAGGTCGACAAGTTAGTTCTGCAACGGCAGTGCCGCATCGCGATCCATTCCGCAAAAGATCTCCCCGAACCGTTGCCAAATGGTTTGCAGATCGTCGCCGTGACACGTGGAGTAGATTCTTCCGATGCGCTCGTCTATAAGAATCTTCCCAAAAACGCGCGAGTGGGCGTCTCCAGCGCACGTCGCGAAGAAGCGGTCAAAAGACTATTCCCCTTTGCGCGCTGCTGCGATATTCGCGGAACGATCGAGAGCAGATTAGCTCAGCTCGAAGAGGGTCTTTTCGATGCGGTAGTTATTGCGGAAGCTGCGCTGATCCGTTTAGGGTTGACCCACCTTGCGCGCCTTCGCTTAGAAGGCGCCACCGCCCCGCTTCAAGGAAAACTCGCTGCTCTGGCTCGGGCAGACGACAGCCAAATGCAAGAACTCTTTCGGTGTATCGATGACCGTGCTGTATCTAGGATCTGATCCGGAGCGTTTTAGCGCAGAGCGGAAGGAAAAGATCATCCACTTTCCCTTGCTGGAAATCGTTCCGCGTCCCTTGGACTCTCCCCCAATTGCTCATCTTATCGAGGAACTCCCTAGTTTTACGCACTGCATCTTCACCAGCAAGCACACTGTGTTCGCATTGCGCCTGCACATCCAAACGCTTAAGAACATCCTAGCGATCGGACAATCGACTGCGGCTGCTCTGAAAAAAGAAGGGATTACGCCTTCATGGGTGGCAAAAGAAGAGACGCAAGAGGGGATTATCGCACATCTTCGTCTTATCGATTGGGGTGACGATGCTTACGTCTTATTACCACGGTCGTCGCTTGCGCGTTCAGGTTTGGAGAACTTCTTTATCCTCCGCGGCATCCGTCACCAAGTCTGCGACCTTTACGACACGCGGCCTCGCTCGGTTGCCCCGCCTGTCCTCGACGCTATCGAGGAGATCGTCTTCACAAGTCCGTCTACGGTTCATGCTTTCCGCGCCCTCTTTCCCACCCCTCCGCCACACAAGCGCCTCACACCTATCGGCCCCATCACCGCCGAAGCCCTGCGCACGTACATGGATCGTGCAAAAATTTAGGCTCTCGGCTTATGATCGACACCGATATTTCGCATAACTTCATTTTCGTGCTCGGGCACGGGCACGGGCATGGGCACGAAAAAAGAGGTTATGTGGGATGTCTATCAAAAATGGAGGATGGATATGTATAAGTTGCCTGAGCTTGCCTATGACTTCAGCGCTCTTGAGCCGGTGATCTCCGGAGAAATTATGAATCTGCATTACACGAAGCACCATCAAACCTATGTCAATAATCTCAATGCTGCGCTAGAAAAATACGCGCAGGCGGAGAAAGGTCAGGATCTCGCTGCGATGATCGCGCTGCAGCCTGCAATACGGTTTAATGGCGGCGGTCATGTCAATCATTCTATCTTCTGGACAAATCTTGCCCCGACTAGCAAAGGGGGAGGAGGAGCTCCTTCAGGCGACCTAGGACAAGAGATCCAGAAGGCCTTCGGCACCTTCGAGGCATTTGTAGAAAAATTATCAACCCTTGCTGTCGGCGTGCAGGGCTCCGGATGGGCGTGGCTGGGCTATAGCAAAGCCGATAAGAGGCTGCAGCTCACCACCTGCGCGAACCAGGATCCCTTGAGCACCCAGGGACTTGTGCCCCTCTTAGGCATCGATGTGTGGGAACATGCTTACTACCTGCAATATAAGAATGTACGACCCGACTATGTTAAAAATATCTTTACCGTAGTTGCCTGGAAAAACGTAGAAGAGCGGTATTCTAAAGCAAAAAATTAACTTTATTGGGGATGGATTCTTAATGTTGTTTGATTTTGATGCTTCTGTTAATGTCGTGACTTATTGTTTTCATTTACTAGGGTAACATGGGCTTATTTTCTCGGAATCAACCGAAAATTAAAGTGCAGTCCACGAAAAAAGACGGGTTTAGCGGTTGGGTGAAATGCGCCGAATGCCAGGAGCTCATCCACGCGAGCGAGATCCAAAAAAATTTGCACTGCTGTCCTAAATGCAACCATCACTACCGTCTATCCGCACAGCAAAGGGTTCATATCCTCGCCGATGAGGAGAGCTTTGTCGAATGGGGGGCCGAGTTTCTACCGACCGATCCACTCCACTTCAAAGATACGGAAGCGTATAACGAACGCCTGAGGATCGCCCAGGAGAAATCGGGCCGCACCGAAGCGGTGATGGTAGGAGCCTGCCGTGTTCATGGGATGCCGATTGCGCTCGGCGTGTTGGACTTCACCTTTATGGCGGGGTCAATGGGATCAGTTGTCGGAGAGCGGCTGACGTTGATGATCGAGCGGGCGATCCTACAAAAATTACCAGTCGTCATCGTCTCAGCTTCGGGTGGCGCGAGGATGCAGGAGTCGATCCTCTCTCTGATGCAGATGGCAAAGACGGCCGCGGCCCTCGCGAAGTTGCACGAAGCGCATCTGCCCTATATCTCTATTTTGACCAACCCGACGACGGGAGGCGTGACGGCCTCTTTCGCTTCGTTGGGGGATGTAATTATCGCCGAGCCGGACGCGTTGATCGCTTTTGCAGGTCCTCGCGTTGTCGAGCAGACGATCGGCCAGAAGTTGCCGCCAGGAGCGCAAAAATCGGAGTTTCTCCTCGAAAAAGGGATGGTCGATTGTATTGTCGAACGGCATCAGCTCAAAGATAGGCTGGCGCTTGTCCTTCAATACCTGACAGGCAATGAGCGCGCGTATGAAGACGATGAAGAGAACCTGCGTATGCTATGCGGCCAAAAGAGCAGCCATCTTCCGCAAAAACTCAAAGAACTCTTGGCGACCGCCAAAGAGGAATGGTCGCGAGAAACAGTAAAAAGTTAAACTATGCAAAAAAAAATACGCGTCATCGTCGTCGCCGATGAAGAGATCGAATTGCCGCAGTACACCACTCTGCAGGCTGCGGGCGCTGATATTCGCGCTTGCCTTCAACAAGATATTGTACTTGAACCGGGGGCGTCGGCGCTAATCCCGACCGGCCTACGGATGGAAATCCCCGCAGGCTACGAAATTCAGGTTCGTCCTCGCAGCGGCCTTGCGCTTCGCGATCAAATCACTGTTCTCAATACTCCGGGAACAATCGATGCCGATTATCGCGGCGAGATCGGGATCATTCTGATCAATCATGGAAAAAAAAGCTTTACTGTCACTTCTGGCATGAGGATCGCGCAGATCATTATCGCACCTGTCCTTCAAGCAGAGTTTGTCCGCGAAGAGGTCTTGTCAGCGACAGCGCGCGGGGAGGGCGGTTTTGGCCATACGGGAAGGTAAATGATGATTTCCAAATATTTAAATGAACGTCTGGTCGTCTTCCTCGATGTCGATGAACGCAACCGCGCTATTTCCGAGATGGTCGGGGTGCTCGATCAAGCAGGAAAATTACGCGATCCCCAAGCCTTTCACCGCGCCATTTTAGAAAGAGAAAAAATCGTCTCCACAGGCATCGGAATGGGTGTCGCTATCCCGCACGCTAAGCTCGAGGGCTATACCGATTTCTTCATCGCTATTGGTATTCAAGAGAGAAAAGGAATTGAGTGGCAGGCACTCGATAGTGCGCCTGTGCACCTCATCTTTATGATCGGAGGCCCTGAAAAGAGCCAGATCGAATACCTCCACATTCTCTCTGATTTGACCACAGCTGTAAAGGATGCAGAGCGACGAAAAAAACTGCTGCGCACCTCCAAACCCAACCAAGTCGTCGAGCTCTTCACCGGCTGTTAGAGGTACCTCAGAGAGGAAAACATTTACAACATTTTCGCAATTCACGATAGTTCTAGCTCATAGGCACAAATAGGCGAACTTTATGGATTTGAAGATTAAGGACGTGGCGGAATTGCTCAATGTTTCGGAAAAAACGATCCGTCGATGGCTTACGGATGGCAAAATTCCCGCATACCGTCTCAATTCGCAATATCGGTTCAGTCGTATTGAAATTGAAAATTGGGTCATGAGCTGCAAGTTGAGCAAGGATGTAACAAGCCCTCTTGGCTTTTCCGAGTCACTGGCCTCCACTTCTCAAGAAGCGCCATCCGAAGATTATGAAGCGAACGCGGAGACCAAAATCGGCCTTCAGCAATTCAGCCTTTATCGGGCTATCCATAAAGGAGGCGTCCTACGTGCTGCAGCATCCAGCAAGCAAGAGATCATCAGCAACACGGTCAAGCAGAGCGCGAAAATCCTTGGCTGCGACGCCGACATTTTGACCGATCTTCTCCTCGACCGTGAAAAGCTGATGCCGACAGCCCTTAATCACGGTGTGGCTGTTCCCCACACCAGAGAATTTGTCTTCAAAGGGCCTTTCGATGTCGTCATCGTCGTCTTTCCGGAAAAGCCCATCGAATACGGCGCTTTGGACGGCCTTCCTGTCCATACCCTCTTTTTCCTCTTTGCTAGCGGGGACAAACACCATTTACACTTGCTCGCAAAAATCGCCCATCTCAGCAGCAACCAAGAGATGTTGCAGTTCCTAAAAACCCGACCTGACAAACCAATCTTCTTGGAGCGATTGCAGGAATGGGAAGCTTCTCTTTGAAAATTAGTTTTGTAATTTCTTCTAATTCTATTGTGCCCTAGAATGTTTGTTCATGAGGTAAATCTATGTCGAAAGGACTATTCGCTAAAAAATCGATCCAGTCGCTCATCGCTGAGGCGACAGAGTCGGCGCATGCTCTTAAACGCACCTTGGGGCCACTGAATCTCACGGCCATGGGCATCGGCGCCGTTATCGGAGCGGGTCTTTTCGTCATCACTGGTCCTGTAGCAGCCTCCTACGCGGGTCCCGGCATTCTCATATCGTTTATCTTGGCCGCGATCGTCTGCGTCTTTTCCGCGCTCTGTTACGCCGAGTTTGCTTCCATGATCCCGATTGCTGGTAGCGCCTACTCATACGCTTATGCTTCCTTAGGCGAGATCGCCGCCTGGGTTATGGGATGGGTTCTCCTTTGTGAATACTTATTCTCTCCTTCCACTGTGGCCTCAGGATGGTCGGGATATTTTGTCAGCCTCATGCATGACTTTGGATGGGATATTTCTGCCACATGGGCCAGAGCGCCCTTTTCCTATGATCTTGTCAATGGATGGGAAACTACGGGGAGTATTCTCAATCTGCCAGCCATAATCATCGTAGGAATCATCGGTGTTATGGTCGCGTTAGGTATCCAAACTGCGGCTTTTGTCAATAATTTGCTTGTGGTCGTCAAATTAGGCGTCATTGCGCTCTTCATCATTTGTGGTTTCGCCTTTGTCAATTGGGATAATCTCAAGCCGTTAATTCCCGAGAACACTGGAGTGTTCGGACAGTTTGGGTGGAGCGGAATCATAAGGGGGGCTGGGGTTGTTTTCTTCGCCTTCATCGGATTCGATGCGATCGCTCCCCTCGCTCAAGAAGCGAAAAACCCACAACGCGACCTGCCAATCGGCATGCTTGGCTCGCTTGGCATTTCGACGATTGCCTATGTCTTAGTCGGCATCGTACTGCTCGGCGCAGTCAACTATACGCAATTAGGTGCGCCGGATTCTTTTGGTATCGCTGTCCATGCCTTCGGTCCGAAATTTGTCTGGTTGAACTATGTGGTCAAGATCGCCATCCTGGCCGGTTTGACGACAGTGATTCTCGTCATGACCATGGGCATGGCGCGCATTCTCTTCATCATGGCGATCGACGGCCTTTTGCCAAAAGTGTTCTCCAGGACGCATGCAAAATTTAAAACGCCCTTTTTCTCGACCCTCTTTGTGACGCTTGTCATGATCCTTGTTGCAGGTGCATTCCCTGTCGAAATCCTGGGGCAGTTGACTTCGATGAGTACGCTGCTCGTCTTTGCGATTGTCGCGTTAGGCATCCTTATCCTGCGTGCCAAACAGCCCAATGCCCATCGCCCGTTTAGGGTACCGTTGGGACCTACCATCCCGCTGCTCGCGATCCTCACTTGCGTGGGCTCGATGGCGGCTATTCCGAGTGTCACTTGGTTGCAGCTCATTGGCTGGATGGTGGCTGGTCTGATCATCTATGCTTTTTACGGCGCGCGGCATAGCTTCGTCCGCCATCCGCATAAGAAAACCTAATTATCATTCCGGGTTTTCAAGACGAGAAAATTGTAGATGCGAGTGTAAATGGCGCGAAACTCTGCGGATCTTGCTTTGCGCGCAGAATAGTGGCTTCACGTTGTAACCGGCGATCTTGCTGTACGCGCAGAACAGTAACTGCACGATGTAACCGAAGATCTGGTGATGTTTGAGCAGCTGTCATGAGCGCCTGTAACTTACTATAGCGTTGTTGAGCGTCCTGGAGCTGCCGATACAACCCATTTTTTGCCTCATTCTTCACAGCCCTTTCTTCCGTGAGATTCCTTCTGACCCTTGTTGGGTTATCCTCAATCTTATGCCCATCTTGAACTATTGTCAGTCTCCTTTGGACGCCGGCACCCGTGAGATCCCTTGCAGTACGGCCTATTGTATTATGCAGTTCGTGCATAGTTGATTCTTGTCGTATCATACGGCTTTGTAAGGCCAGTAGTCTCCCTGGTTCTAAAATAACGTGGAAGCTTTTGCATACGTGTACGAGGTTAGGATGATGATGGTAAGAAAGAAATGAGAAAATAATAGAACTCATTGCTGGGATAGCCCATACAACTGAGCTTGTTCCGTCTATAAGAGGTGCGTATGTTGCACTACTAGATCCCGACGAAGAAGATGATGAAGAGCTAGATGAACATGAAGGTAACGGGGCAGGTGCTATTACAGCGGTTACATTATGACTTATGCTTGACATGTGCTCTTCCTTTTGTTTGATAATAACATGTGATAAAACAAATATATAACATATTTAAATTAAGTGCAAGGAATTTAAATGTTAATTTTGGATAACACCAAATTGAATTCAAAAATTTGTTACACCGCATTTTCGATGATCGCTCCTCCTAGGCAAAGATCGCCTTGGTAGAATACGATCGATTGGCGCGGCGTGATGGCGCGCTGGGGGCTATTGAAGTGGACATGGAGGCGGCTTGGCGATTCATGGGTAATCGTGCACGGCTGGTCGGCTTGTCGGTAGCGCACTTTTGCCTGGCAGCAATAGGGGAATGGACCTGGCGGTTCTTCGCTTATCCAAGTGATGTCGGTTGCGGTCAACGATTGCTTGTACAGATTAGGGTGATCGGCGCCCTGCTCGATGATCACGACATTGCGTAGGACATCCTTGCCCACGACAAACCATGCATTTCCCGGTCCACCGATCGCTAATCCTTTGCGTTGGCCGATAGTGTAATAAGCGACTCCGTGATGTTTCCCGATGACTTTGCCGCTGCTGTTTTCGAAGTTCCCCGGTTGATAAGCGATGTAGCCGCTCAAGAAGACACGGAAGTCGCGTTTGCCGATGAAGCAAATGCCTGTACTGTCTTTTTTTTCTGAGGTCGAAAGGCCATAGTCCCTCGCCAGCGCGCGCACTTGAGGTTTTTCTAATTCACCAAGAGGGAACAGCACTTTGTCTAAAATAGATTTACGCAAGGTGTAGAGGAAATAGCTCTGGTCCTTATTGCTGTCTTTGGCCTTCAGCAATTGCTGCTCTTGAATCCTGCTGTAGTGTCCGGTCGCTAAAAAACTGGCTCCTAAGTCGAGGGCTTTTTGCAAAAAGATTTTGAACTTGATCTCGCGGTTGCAGAGGATATCGGGGTTAGGTGTGTGGCCGGCTCGCAAATCTTGTAGAAAATAGGAAAAGACGTTGTCGCGGTACTCCTGCACGAAATTGACGCTGTAGAAGGGGATATCGATCTCTTCACAGACACGCGCGACATCGGCGAAGTCACGCCCTGCTGGGCATTCTTCGCCTTCTTCCCAATTCTTCATGAACATGCCGATCACGCGATATCCCTGCTGCTTCAAAAGCAGAGCAGTGACAGAAGAATCCACGCCACCTGACATCCCTACGACGACGGTATCCAACATATTTAATCATGTAAAATAAAGATGGCTTAAATCTTACTACAACAAAACTAAATGTGCAACTTTTAGTTGGAGGTAGAGCCCGTGGTAGCGAGGTGCTTATTGTCATCTGACTCGAGCGCTTGCTCTATGAAGATGAGCTTTTCGCTGTCGGCGCTGATTTGGAAATTGGCCGGCTTGCCTGGCTGTAACAAAAGTTTTTCCGCAAGGGGGTCCTCGAGGAATTGTTCGATCACTCTGCGCAGGGGCCTCGCGCCCATCTCGGGTTGAAAACCTTTGTTGACAAGGAGATCTTTCGCTTTATCGTCGAGCTCGATCTGGATATGTTTGTTCTCCAGGCGTTTGCGCACTTTAGCGACTTCGAGCTCGATGACTTGCAGGAGATGCGTTTTGTCGAGGGGTCGGAAAATCACGACGCCGTCTAGGCGATTGATGAACTCCGGCTTGAAGTGCTTCTTGATTGCTCCGTCGATCTTCTCTTGCATCGTCTTATAGTCGAGCACGCCTTCCGATGCGGCAAAACCGACCTCAGTCGAGCGTCGGATGAGGTCCGCGCCCAGATTGGAGGTCATGATGATGATCGTATTGCGGAAGTCGATCCTACGCCCGAAGGAGTCGGTCAGCCGTCCCTCTTCGAGAATCTGCAGCAGTAAGTTCATCACGTCAGGGTGGGCTTTTTCCACTTCGTCGAAAAGAACGACGCAATAAGGACGTTGGCGCACTTGCTCGGTCAGTTGACCGCCTTCTTCATGGCCGACGTAGCCAGGTGGAGAGCCGGTCATGCGGCTTACGGCAAACTTCTCCATGTATTCGGACATGTCGACTTGTATGAGCGCGTCGTCGCCGCCGAACATATTGATGGCGAGTTGTCGCGCCAAAAGCGTTTTCCCTACGCCGGTGGGTCCTAGGAATAGAAATGCGCCGATGGGGCGGTTCGGATCTTTGATGTCGGCTCTGCTGCGGCGGATCGCTCTGCAGACGGTGCCCACCGCATCTTCTTGACCGATGATCGCCAGCTTCAGTTGTTCTTCCATCTTGAGCACTTTCGCAGTCTCTCCCTCTGTCAGGCGGGTGAGAGGGATGCCCGTCTGCTTAGAGACGATGATTGCGATATCTTCTTCGTCGACGATGACCTGTCTCTCTTCTTTGGTCGTCTCCCACTCGGTGCGGATCTTTTGCAGGCGGTCGCGCAAGTTCTTTTCGTTGTCGCGCAACTTAGCCGCCTTTTCGTATTCTTGCTGGCCGATCGCCTCTTCTTTGGCAATCCTGACCTGCTCGATCTCGACTTCGAGGTTGGTGATCTCCTGAGGTTGATGCATCATCGCTATACGGGCTTTCGCGCCGGCTTCGTCGATGAGGTCGATTGCTTTATCGGGCAGGAATCTGCCAGCGATATAGCGGTCGGACAGGATAACGGCTCCTTTGATCGCGGAATCGGTGTAGACACACTTGTGGTGCTCTTCGTATTTCGGCTTCAGGCCTTGCAAGATCTGGACGCTCTCCTCGATCGTAGGAGGCGCGACGAGAATTTTTTGGAAGCGACGTTCGAGAGCGGCATCTTTTTCGATATGCTTGCGGTATTCGTCGATCGTGGTTGCGCCGATACATTGGATTTCTCCGCGGGATAAGGCGGGCTTCAAAATGTTAGAGGCGTCGATCGCACCTTCAGCGGCTCCGGCTCCGACAATCGTATGGAGCTCGTCGATGAAGAGAAGGATGTTGCCGTGTTTCTTAATCTCGTCCATGACCGCTTTAATGCGCTCTTCGAATTGTCCGCGGTACTTGGTTCCGGCGATCATCAATGTGAGGTCGAGAGAGATGAGTTTTTTCTTCGCGAGATGGTCAGGTACATCGCCTTTGACGATCGCCTGCGCGAGGCCTTCGACGATCGCCGTTTTTCCCACACCGGCTTCTCCGATAAGAACGGGGTTGTTTTTTCTTCTGCGGCAAAGGATCAAGATTAATCTCTCCACCTCGTTTTTACGGCCAATGACGGGGTCGAGTTTGCCTTCTCTGCAAAGTTCTGTGAGGTCGTGGCCATAGGCCTTGAGCGCGGGAGTTTTTTCCGCGTTGATCCCCACCTTTTCTTGGGCGCTTTTTCCAGTTCCACCTGCACTTCCCGCCATGCCCATGGGAGGCAGTTGGAGGTTGAAGGTTTCGAGTTCCTTGAGGACTTCCCTCCGGACATCTTTTAAATTGATATTGAGGTTTTCCAGCACTTGGGCGGCGACGCCGTCTGTCTGTCGCAAGAGAGCTAGGAGAAGGTGTTCTGTGCCGACGTAGTTATGGTTGAGGGCAGCGGCTTCTTCGTTAGCGTTTTCGAAAACTTTTTTTACCTTTCCCGTCAAAGCAGGATCGCCGTAAACTTGGATCTCGGGTCCGAATCCGACGAGGCGCTCGACTTCTGTACGCACGATATCGTAATCGAGATTGAGGTTGCGCAGCACATTAACAGCGATGCCTTGGCCAAGTTTCAACAGGCCGAGCAGGACGTGTTCCGTGCCCAGGTAGTTGTGATTGAGGCGTTGCGCCTCCTTCTTGGCCAATTTGATGACCTGCTTGGCGCGATTCGTAAATTTATCAAACATGTGTTGCTTAGCTCCACAGCGATGATTGGTTTTTGTCCCTAGGGCTCTGCCCAAGCTACAACAACCGCATCTAAAGTTTAGGTCCTGCACCTTTTTTTGGCAAATCGTGCCAGACAAATCGAGGATATTTGTTCTAATCGCTGAAAATAGGGAATATTTTCAAATAATTTATTCACAAAACGATAAAAAATTTCTAAAAAAACGTAACTACTCAGCGCTTTTTTTAAAACGGGGTAGCTGAGTAGGTACGGATGTGATAGGATATGCCGACGTATGTGGAAAATTCTCGATACTGGAATGGCCAGTGCTGCACAGAATATGGAGATGGACGCTGCGCTCCTGGATAAAATAGAGCTGGGCGCAGACCCTCTCTTGCATGTATATCGCTGGGAGAGGCCGAGCGCAACTTACGGGTATTTCATCGATCCAAAGAGCCACCTCGACCTCGTGGCTGCAGAGCAGGATGGCCTCGATCTGGCGCGCCGTCCGACAGGAGGCGGGATCGTCTTCCATCTCTGGGATCTGGCCTTCTCTGTCATCGTTCCGGCGAGCGCTCCTTTTTTTTCGGAAAATACCTTATCCAATTACGCATTCATCAACCGCGCAGTGGCCAATGCTGTCGAAACTTATCTAGGGCAAGAGAAGAACACCGCGCTGATCCCGGAAGACGCGGCTGCCCTCGACTCTGCATGCGACCGTTTTTGCATGGCCCGCCCTACGAAGTATGACGTCGTCTTGCACGGAAAAAAAATTGCCGGCGCCGCACAACGCCAGAAAAAACAGGGGTTCTTGCATCAAGGGACGATCTCGTTAAAGCCGCCCTCGATCCCTCAGCTGGAATCCTGGTTGAAGAGCGGCAGCCGCGTTCTTGAGGCGATGCAGTCGTACACCTTCGCACTTTTACCTGCCGATGCCGATGAGGTTTCTTTAGAAGAAGCCAGAAGTTCGGTGCAGGATTTGCTCTATCAATCACTCACCCTCCAAACGCTTGCCTATGCAACCACATAAATCCGCTATCTGTCCCACTCGTGAAGAAGACTATCCAGAATGGTACCAACAGGTCATTCGCGCCGCCGACCTAGCTGACCACGCTCCTGTGCGCGGCTGCATGGTGATCAAGCCTTGGGGTTACGCCATCTGGGAGAAGATCCATGGCGCTCTTGATGGGATGATCAAGGCGACAGGTCATAAGAACGCTTATTTTCCTCTTTTTATTCCTTTGAGTTTTCTCCAAAAAGAAGCGCAGCACGTCGAAGGCTTTGCTAAGGAGTGTGCAATCGTTACGCACCATCGCCTTGAACTAGATAGCAAAGGCCAGCTCATACCTGCAGGGCCTCTAGAAGAACCGCTGATCGTACGGCCCACTTCCGAGACGATCATCGGGGAGATGTTCGCGCGCTGGATCGAATCGTATCGCGACTTGCCGCTTCTGATCAACCAATGGTGCAACGTTGTGCGATGGGAGATGCGCACCCGCCTCTTTCTTCGTACAACTGAGTTTCTTTGGCAAGAGTGCCATACTGCGCACGCGACCTCGGAAGAGGCGCAGAAAGAGACAAGGCTGGGGCTCGATACCTATGAGACGTTGATCCGTGACTACTTGGCCATCCCGACGATTAAGGGAGAAAAGACCCCCAGCGAGAGGTTCCCCGGCGCGCTGGCCACGTTCACTCTCGAGTCCATGATGCAGGACAGAAAAGCTCTGCAGTCGTGCACGTCGCACTTCCTCGGACAGAATTTTGCTAAAGCGTCCAACATCAAGTTCAATGATAAAAACGGTAGCCAAGATTTCGCATGGACTACCTCGTGGGGTTTGACGACACGCGTAATCGGCGCTTTGATCATGACCCATAGCGATGATGACGGTTTGGTTTTGCCGCCGCGCGTGGCCCCGGAACATATCGTCCTGTTGCCGATTGTGCATAAAGAGGAGATGCGCGCAGAAGTCATGGCGTTTGCCCAAAAACTGGCTGAGGACCTGCGGAAGAAGATGTTTACAGGAGCTCCTATCGGGGTAATCGTGGATGATCGCGATATGCGCGGAGGCGACAAGACTTGGCATTGGATCAAAAAAGGGATACCTCTTCGCATAGAGGTCGGGCCGCGCGACATCGCAAGCGATAGATTCATGTTAGCGCGTCGAGATAAACCGCATCGCGAGACGGCGCCATTTTCTCGAGGCGATCTTCTAGAAAAAGCGGCCGAAGTGTTGGAAGAGATGCAGACGCTCCTTTATGCCAAGGCGCAACAGTTTCTCGACAATCACATTAAGCGCATCGACAGCAAGGAAGAGTTTTACGCCTTCTTCACTCCCAAAAACGCCGAAGCGCCGGAGATCCATGGCGGCTTTGCCCTTAGCCATTGGAGCGGTGAAGAAGCGGTCGAAGAGCAGGTGAAGAAAGATCTGAACGTCACGATCCGCTGTATCCCGCTTGATGGGCCGGAAGAGGCTGGCCACTGTGTGATCAGCGGCAAACCGAGCCGTAAGCGGGTCATTTTTGCAAAATCTTATTAATTTAATGGTGGGCGCATGCTCCAATTCTTACGCAAGTATCAGAAATTCTTTTTTGGATTGGTGGCTGTTGTCACCATCGCCTCCTTCTCTTTTTTCGGCAGCAATAGCGCGATTCAAGGTTCGCAGGAGATTCCCGATCGCCGGATCGGAACCACAATCGACGGCTCGCCACTCATGCAAGGGCAAGTGGAGCTGCTCGTCCGCTTTCTTTCTACCTCTCCGGAAGAACACGGATGGCTGGAAAAAGGGCAGATACCCAATTTGTTCAATGATGGCGTTGTCCAAAGAGACTTTCTTCAGACCGGTGCGTTGTCTCTCGCTGTGCAGCCTTATCTTGCGGAAATCGCCTCTGAAGTGCAAGAACGGATTGACAGAGCACGCAGCTACCGCCATTACATGCATCCGCAAGCTCCCTTTGTGTCTGCCGAAGCGGTTTGGAATCAATTTGCCCCTTCCATGAAACAGGGTGTAGAAAAGTTACAGACGGCGAAAACTAGCGAAGAGGCCTTGAGCGTTTTAGGTCAGTTGTATCTCGACCAGCAAAAATTGCCCTCCGACGTTTTGCGCCGGATCCTGACGTTCCAAGAGAAACAATATGAATGGCTAACGCACGATCAGAAGCTCGACCACGCTGACCTCGACCTCTTTGGATTTCAAACGCTTGAAGATTGGTTCGGACCAAAAACTATGCACCTTATCGCGCAAGTCATTTTGAACGGATCTGCCGAAGCACATCGCCAAGGCTACCGTGTCTCCGAAGAAGAGGCGCGTCGTTCCTTGCAGCAAAATATCTACGCAGGCGCCAAAAAGACAATAGACGAACATGAACTGACTGGGCAGGATCTGCAGCGGCTCTACCGGCAACAGATACACTTTCTGCAACGCGATGAGGCAAAAATCGTTGCCCTGTGGCAAAAAGTCCTGGAATTCCGCCATATGATGGACGCTATCGGTGCAGCTGTCGCTATCGATGAGGCAGAGTATCGTCAATTTTCCGATTTCGCTTGTGAGAAACTGCGCGTAGATATCTATGAACTTCCCGAAGCGCTGCGCCTCAAGAATTTCCGCGAGCTTCTCAAACTGCAAACCTACTTGGATGCTACTGCGGTACCCTTAAGCAAAAAACGAGGCGCCTCTCTGGATCTGCCACAATTTTTGGCCTCGCCGTCCGATATCCTGGGTCTGGCGCCTGAGCTCGTCGAATATCGTTATACAGCGGAAATCGCCGAAATTACCAATGATTCCCTCGCTTCGCGTATTGCGTTAAAAGAGATTTATGCCTGGGAAATGGAGGAAGGGCATTGGGGGTCGTTGCAGAATGAATTTCCGGCACTCGCTCAAAAAATAGGCGCTACGATCGAAGAGCGCTACGTGGCTTTAGAACAGCTTGAGTCAGATACGCGTCGTCGTATCGATCAATTCGCAAGAGAAGCGATTGTGAAGCAGCATCCCGAGTGGATTGAGAGTGCATTTGCGGAAGTGGAGCGAAAAAAAATCTCCTTCTCGCTGCGCAGAAAAGGAGGGCAACTGCCCTTTCTCGGCGTGAAGAGTCGCGATGACCTGCATGCGGCTCTAAGAAATGCGCCCATTCAAACTAACCACGACAATGCCGTGGCCGTCCCATTACGCTTGGACACGGACGAGTTTCATCACTACGAAATCGTCTTGCTTCAGCCGCCTTCCGAGTTGACCCTTGTCTCATTTGCCGAAGCCTCTGCTGATGGAACCCTCGACGCCCTTCTCGATAAAAAGTTGGAAGTGGCGTATCCTGATGTGAGGAAGAAAAATACCACCTTCTTCCAAGTCTCCCATGGAGCCTGGAAGCCGCTCTCCGAAGTGAAAGACCATGTGGGCGCGTATCTGTACGCCGATCTGTTGCAGCTTATTGAATCCGATGCGAAAAAAACCGGTATCAATTGGCCGAAGCCAGAAGGGGGCTCGCGCGATCCTCAGCCCCTCGATCTCTATGCACAATACCGTATGCACGCGTATGTCAAGGAATCTCTCTCGGCTCTTAGCCAAGGAAGTGCGGATACAAAGCCGCTATCCGAACAATGGCGCCTCGTCAAAAAGGAGAAGGAGATGTCCCGCTCGGAATTACAGGCCATTCATCTAGCGGCCCTTTTCGACGAGCCTCGCCCCACATGGTCTTCTATTATCGCATCTTCTCCCTCATCATGGAGTTTTATTCATGCAAAAGAAAGAACTAAGTCTGAAAAGAGCGATATCGATGAAATGGTTGCAACCGCTCAGAAGAGTTTGGGAGATGATGCTAAGCGCGAGGTTATGAAATCGCTGATCGCTGAGATTACAGCGAAAAAAGCCATCGTTGTTTCGCTACCGGAGCCGACGCTGTGAATAGTGCTCTGGCCTTTCCCTCGCTTTCGCCCTCTTTCTTTTTCCAGATGCGCTGCGATGTCTTTTGCAACGCGGGCAAAGATATCGCACGCAAGAAATTCAAACTGCCTCACTATTCCTGGCTGTTAGATGAAGAAGCATTTGCCGATGTCTATATGGGATGGAACGAAGAAGGTATTTCGTTCGTATTCGAGATCCACACCCCTTTTGACGAGGCGCGCTATCCGCAATTCGAAGACGGCGATAGCGTGGAGATCTTCCTCGACACGCGCGATATGAAGCAGGCGACCTATGCTCACCGTTTCTGCCATCATTTTCTCATCTTGCCCGCAGAAGTACAGGGGGTGCGCGCCCTTGAGATCACTCGGCTTCGCTTAGATGATAAGCGGCCTCTATGCGACCCTGACGATATCGTCGTCGATACGGAGTTCGCCAAAAAAAAATACACACTAAAAGTCGGCCTTCCCGCTTCTTGCCTCTATGGCTTCGATCCCGCCGTGTGCGATCATTTAGGATTTACCTATCGGATCAATCGAGCAACGGGCCCTGCGCAACATCTGGCCGTCTCTTCCCGAAGCTGCTTAATCGCGCACTATCCCGCCCTTTGGGCCAGCATGAAACTTGTATAATATAGGGGAAAACGATGAGATTCACAGAATCGCATGAATGGATTCGCATGGAAGGGGAGATTGGAGTTGTCGGCATCACCGCCCATGCACAAAAAGAGTTAGGCGACATCGTATTTGTCGAACTGCCTCGGATCGGTAAAGTCGTGCGTGCAGCCGAAGAAACAGCTGTCCTCGAATCGACGAAGGCTGCCTCCGACGTCTACGCTCCTGTCGCCGGCGAAATCATCGCCGTCAACCAAAATTTAAAAACCTCGTGTGCCAGCCTCAACCAATCTCCCGAACACGATGGCTGGCTCTACAAGCTCAAGGTCCTCAACCCCAGCGACGCCGACGCCCTCATGAACCAAAGCGAATACACCACCTCCATCAACCCGACTTAGAAGCCTATCATGCTTATTGTCTATGACTTACATCCGACCATTATAATGCATATGTTAAAATAGTCGCGACCAAAATAACATATATGTTAAATTGGTCGTATGAAAAGAGTCTATGAAATCGTCCTCGAAGAGCACCTGGCGAGCCTTCGGCAGATGGTCTTTCTCTCAGGCCCTCGGCAAGTGGGGAAAACAACGACCAGCCTCGAAGCTTCCTCTGAAAGCCCTCTCCATGACTATTTCAACTGGGATAACGAGAATCATCGCGCCCTTATTATAGAGGGACCAGAAGCGATAGCCCGCGAGGCGCGTCTGTTGGAAGTACGTAAAGGACTCCCTATTCTCGTTTTCGATGAAATTCACAAGTATCGGAACTGGAAACGGTTTCTTAAAGGCTTCTTCGATACCTACGAAAAGAAATGTCGTATCCTCGTTACAGGCAGCGCCCGCTTGGATGTCTACAAGCGCGGTGGCGACAGTCTCATGGGGCGCTATTTCCTCTACCGACTACATCCTCTATCTGTAAGAGAAATTGCCGATCCGAGTTTGCCTGCTCAAGAAATCCAACAGCCTAAAGAAATCAAGGCGATCGACTACGAAGCTCTTCTTGCCTATGGCGGATTCCCGGAACCGTATCTCAAACGAAATAAACTCTTTTTTCAGCGCTGGAAGCAGTTGCGGATCGAGCAGCTCTTCCGCGAGGATCTGCGCGATTTGAGTCGTGTTCAAGAGATCAGCCAAATACAGCTTCTGGCCGAGATTTTACAGGAGGAGGCTTCTCATGCACTCAATTATTCGGTGCTGGCTGCAAAGATCAAGGTATCAGCCCCTACCCTTCAAAGATGGATCGAGCTCTTAAAAAATCTCTACTTTTGCTTTACCCTTCAACCTTGGTCAAAGAATCTCAGCCGCTCGCTGATTAAAGAGCCTAAAATCTATCTCTGGAATTGGTCTCTTATCGAGGATTCGGGCGCACGCTTGGAGAACTTTGTCGCCTCTCATCTCTATAAAGCGATTCAATTTTGGACGGATCGCGGGATGGGTGACTATGGTCTCTATTATCTCCGTGATAAAGACAAGCGCGAAGTGGATTTTCTCATTACAAAAAACCGAAAACCTTGGTTCCTTGTCGAAGCAAAATCTTCAGGTCATCAGGGCATCTCCCGCTGGCTTTATTATTACCAAGAAAAGCTCAATGTGCCCCATGCCTTCCAAATCGGCTTCGATCTTCCCTACGTGGACAAAGACTGTTTTGCTCATAAAGAACCCATCATCGTCCCCGCCAAAACCTTCCTCTCACAGCTTATTTAGCTCATTGTCTTTTAATGTTTCTGTATCCCCCATGGAAATTTAAGATGGATAGAGTCCTTTTCTCGCAATATGTCAATATGACAAATACCCCCTGATTCCCCTATCACCGCCGGTGAAATTCCTATGGGCAGAATTTTACCATCTTTATCCGCTTGAATTGAAGTATAGAGGATTTCGTGACATGAGTTGGAAATAAAACTCAGAGACTCATAGGGCTTAAAGCCCTCTCCATCTATCTGAAATAAAAAATAATTAAAACTCTCTACGTTAATGCTTACTTTTGCACCATCTTTTGCTACTACTTCGTTAATTATGATTTTCTCACCCCTTCTTTCATCATTGATTTGACTAATTTTTCTTGTAAATCCTGAATTTACAAGCTCCAATGCCTCTTCATACGTTTCCTCATGGATAGATTGACGTGGATCTGCACCTTGAACATGATATTCAAGAATCCCGTTAATATCTGCAATATAATCAATTTCATTCGGAGGGAGTTCAGATCTGTCTGGCTTGTATATCCAGATTCTTATTTCTAAGTTTTTTGCAGTAAAAGGATACTGATGGAGATATGGTCTTATCTCTGTATTACTATTGATCGCTGACAGATACTCAGAAATAGCATAAACAAGTAGCTCTCTAGCTGTTTTAAGGTCTACCTCCTGATAAAAATAAAAACTCATATGCATTGCTTGAATATCATTCATCATTCCCCCCCCTGTTCCTACCAGACAGAGGTTTTTCTGCTCCTTCAATTTCTTTGCAGTTTTTTCGGTAATTTTACCTGCTATTTTTTCGTAATCTGGTTCCTGGTATCCAAAAGAAGCATACCCAAACAAAAATGAAAACATAGCTAGCGCTATTCCACACATAAAAAATACTTTCATTTTTTACCTCCATAATTTTTAACGTAATCTATAATGTGGCGTTCTATAGTCTTTGCAAAAGTCGGGCTTGAAAATTCGTGATCCCAGTAATTCGCATCCGGATGTGCTTCCAGGATATGCAGCTCGTTTCCATATTTTATCTTTCCCAAGACATCGAGATGCGTGACAAAGTCCCGTCGACTGATATAATTGTCGGCTCTATAACACAAGCTTGATGGAATAATAACAGAGGGTGCAATTGCTAAAACAATAATTCTTTGTCGAACGGATTCTGGAGATGACAATAGTGCATTTTTGAGATGATCGGCCCCTCCGCTGTGGCAAATTTCGAGAAATTTTGCCTGAGGTCCGTGGGTGGCAATTAGATGATTCCATTTGTTTTTTAAAAGTTGAACCGGGGGCGTATGAAATCCAATATGCCCAAACCCACATTCCACGACATCAACGGGTAATAAATTTGTTCTATTATAGATGCCATAAATTTTGGCGCCTTGGGCGTATTGACTCAATTGTCCTGCGCTTTCTAAAAACTGGTCTCGTGTGTTGTTAATGCCATTGGTAAACCCGATCGCCCCGTTAGGCAAATCAAAAGAACCAACTTGAAAGGAGCCTGAACGTGTAAAACCGTTATCTGCACAGTAAGAAGAAATATAATTGCAGAGGGGCTGAAGAGCTCCAATTGTGATAGGTTTTTGAATCTGATAGACACGTGATGAAAACCGCCCATCTGGGTCGATGTAGTTGATGGGGTCGCCGTTGGCGTAGGCATAGAGGTCGAGACAGGTGGGATAGGACACAGGATCAGGACTTAGGAATCTGCCACTGCTGGAATCGTAATAGCGAGCTCCCATCCAGATCAGTCCGGTGGGGTCTTGCGCTTTGCCGTGCCAGTTTAGCGACTGGGCATAGGAGATAAGATCAGATGGAAGAGAAGGGGCTTTTCCTTGTGGTCCATAGGTGGAGGGGAACTTTTCACTGTGGAGGGTTCCTTGCTCCGCAACCACCCCAGCAAGCTGACCTAAACTGTTGTGCAGCAGGGTAACGCAGGCGCCGGTCTCATCGGTGAGAGCGTCGCAGGAATCGGGTCCATAGAGTTTCCAGAAGGTTTTGCCTCCAAACTGAACACCGATCTCTTGAAACTCCTCTTCGGGATCGTAGAAGGAGGTCGTTGTCAGGGTCGAGTTCCAACCTGTTGTGTAACGTGTCTGTAGGCGTCTCCCCAAAGCATCATAAGAGGCCTTCCAGGTAAATGAGGGGTCTGTGACTTTAACAAGTCTTCCCCATGGATCCCATTCAAGCTGCTTCTGATCGTGAGAGATGACTTGCCCCATCGGGTTGTAGTCGGTTGTATGCGAGGTGTTGTCGACGATCGCAGTGAGGATTTTGCCAAAATCATCTAACCCGTCTTGCGGTACGTACCAATTGGGGGCAGCGGTACGAACGCCTGTCCCTGTGGATCCGAAGTCAAAATCATACTTTTCTGATCCGGTAGATTGTAAATAGCCGCGGGCATTGTAAGTAAATTGCTGCTGCTTGCCGGGGGCTGTATAGGTATGCAGCTTTCCGGATGGATGCCATTTTAATAACTCTTGATAGGAACCATCGGGTAATCGTGTAAGAACGCTTTCTGGTAGACCTGAAGCGTTATACTCGATGGTGGTGGTGCTCAGTTGGTTATTTTTGCTTTTCAAAGCTCCACTCAGATCATAGGTATAGGACAGGCCGACGTTTTGTGTGGAAACCTGAACTACCCGATTGTTCTGATAGACAAAATCCCTTTGGTGATTTCCTATCTGCAAAGATCGGCTAGAGGGGGTCCAGTTTTGGCGGGTTTGTTGGATGAGAGTAGAGTTGAGATAGATGGATTCCAATGAGAGACGTCCATCAGCATCATAGGAACGCTCAACTAGAGAATGCTCACCATTTGATCCATAGACCCAGCTAGATAGATACGAGGAGTTGCTGTCTCTCACCTCTTCTGCTGTGGCAAGAAGCCCACGTGGATCATACGTATAGGTGCGGTGCCATCCATCGACTGTTTCTTGAGCTAGTCTGCCGCTGAGTTCGTATTGATAAGAATGCACGCGCTGCATGGGGTCTTTCGCTTCTTTAAGATAGCCGTTTTCGTACGTGTATTCCCAGCGCCGAGAAGACTCTCTTCCTGCTTGCAACTCCTCCACATATTTTCTTCCCATTGCATCATAGGAGGCTTTCCAGATATTTCCATTGGGAAGGCGATACTCAATCAAGTTAGAATCAAGGTCATAGTCAAACTCGACGATGCTCGCATCCGGCAATGCTTTTTGTACCAGGCGTCCTAGCCCATCGAATTCTTGACGAGTTGTCCTACCATCTCCATCGATGGAAACAATGCAGTTACCGCAAGCATCATATTCATGTATCGTGGTGATGTTCCCTTTTTTAACCTCAATGGGGAGACCGAGTGCATTTCTTCTGGTGACGGTGGTTTCTTCTCCTTGAACGAGTTCTTCCCGATCATTTTCAGGATTAAGGTGGGTGTGGGAGCTCGCGATGAGGGTGCCTCGAGCGTCAGTAACCTCTGATTTTACGACGCGTCTCCCCTCATAATACGCAGTTGTCGTTTCCCCACTAGGCAGGGTGCAGATGACGATATTGTCTTGGTAGCTCCATACGGTGTGTGCGCCGCTAGGAGTGGTCTCTGTCTTGATTCGGTTGAGGCTGTCGTAGGTTTTTTCTGAAGAAAACCCTGCTGCATCTGTGAAGCGGATCAGGTTGCCTCGTGCATCGAACTCACTAATCTCACTATTTTCCGTTTTTAAATGTGTGCGTATGACTCGATGGTTGGCATCATCGTATTTGATTTCCCATGCGCTATCATTTTTGGTTGTTAAAATGGGCCGCCCGAAGAAATCGTAGACTATCGCATTTTTGGTTCCATCAGGATAGGTTTCCTCTTTTAGAAGACCATTCGTCGTGTAATGACGCGTCGTTTGTGCTCCAGAAGGAGAAGTGATGGTCTCCAGCAAGCCACCTGCCTCGTAAGTGAAAAGAGTGGAATGCCCTTCTTTTGTTTCTGATGTGATCTTGCCGAGAGCGTCGTAGTCTCGATAGGTGCAATAACCTCTAGGATCGGTCTCCTCGATGAGATACCCTCTAGGGTCATATTCATAGAGCGTGTAGGCGACAGCGCGACTTGGAGAGAGTGATTGCCGTGTGGCTTTGATGAGTCCAGAGGCATGATAGTCGATGTAAAGAGTGTTTTGAGAATTAGCGGTCTGTTTCCAGATAGGCTCATTATTGAGATTGTAGCCGATATATGTGGCAGAAAGTAGTGAGCCAGAGGGAGAAACCACTTGGGACTGGATTGTGTTCCCCATGATGTCATAATCGCTTTCTTGGATCCCATCCACCGTCCTTAACTCTATACATTGACCTTGATTGTTATAAGCATAGGTGGTGACGATATCAGGGTCGTCTGTGCCTGTGGCCTGAGTCTTTTGACAAGGGAAGCCTCTGGTATCGTATTTCCAAAAGGTGAGGGCCCCAGATTTGTCTTCCTTTGCAACTTGGCCTAGAGAGTTGTATTCCAGAGCGACATAAGAGATCTGCGCGTTCCCGCTATATCTTTCGACTCTCTTAGGCAAATAAGGAAAGGTCGAATCATAAGTCGTGATCGTTTTTTGTCCGCTAACCTCTTCTTCGATACAGAGATCGAGGTCGTTATAGGCGAGCCTTTTAGCGATGACGGACTCACCGTTTCCCGTGAGATCCACCCCTTTGAGACCAATCACTTCGGGGTTGCCTCGGCTGTCATACAAGTAGTACGTGGTTAGCCCTCGTTTGTCGGTCGTCGACTTTAGGCTTCTTATTGCACCGCCTTTCTGGTTCCATTCGACGATCTGTTCTGTTTCTGGGTTGAACCATGATTCTGCATCGATAAACCAGGCTTGCAGGGTAGTGAATCCCAAAGGATCCGTTACTTTATAGATCTGCTTTTCGAAAATCTTATAAGTCGTTTTCCCTCCGCCAGCATCGGTGACGGTTGTTACCCCATCCGCATAGTCAAAGGTGGCAGTCGTGGTCATTGCCTGCTGAGGACCCATGGGGGATCTTTGCTCTTTTACCCGCCCAGCATCGTCATAGATGTTTTCTAAGACTCTCCCATGAGGCTTAGTCTCGCGGATGACACGGTGAGCTCGATCGTATTCATAGGTAATGACCGCTGTATTAGGAAGCGTGACTTTGACAAGATCTCCTTGCGAATTGTAGCCATAAGAGATGCGTCTTCCGTCTTTGGCATAGATCTCTGAGATCTTGCCTTCATGGTTATAATGCAACCCACAGAAGTCTCCATTAGAACTCTCAATGCGAGAGAGGCGTCCATTGTTATAGGAGAATGTGAGAATATTCCCTTTGGCGTTCACCCATTTTTGCAGAAGACCATCTTCAAAGAATCTCTTCGATCCATCTGTTCCATAAAGAACATCATTTTCGATATAAGCGTGAAAAGGGTTGGCACTGCTGCCTATTCCCTTCTCACTAAAATTGGAAAGGTCGGGATTATCTTTCGGAGAGACTTCCCAGCGAGAGGTGTTTCGGTTATAGCGGTAGGTGATCACAGTTCCATCTAATTCGGCTGCAAATCGTTTTCCCTCTTGTTCAACAAGGAAGGGATTTAAGCTCAATTTCCATCCACATCCAAGGTCTCCAATGAGAGGATTTTGGCTGTTGTAATTACGACGTATGGATAAAGAAAATGGCTCCGGAAGAATGAGGTCAGTTTCATCAACGTAAAACGCTCCGGTCACGACATCGACGGGGTCTCCCACTCTATCCCAAACAGATTTGTGCTCTGGCCTTACATCAGAGATCCATTGTTTTGTCCCGGGTTGTGATTGAGCAATTACCGGTAGGGTGTAGGGGGATCTGTATTGAGGAGGAAGCTGCAGCGTATAGCTATTGGTGTAGCTATTTGCTGCTGGAACAAGTTGCCATCCTTGAATCGCACTCGGAGTAAAATAGCTAGATGGCAGGGGAGACCCTAATCCTCCATGGCTTAGCAAGTTGTTATTAGAGATCAAAGCATATCTCCTATAGGGATGGAAAATAAGAGTGCCCATCTCTGCTGTTGCATAAGAACCGTTCTGATGGGAGGTTAGACCCGGGGTCATGTAAGCATAAGCCCAACTACTCAAGAGGTTTTCAGGATCGAGCAGGTTATCGATGGTTGTCCACTGTCCGGAAGGATCCGCTTGGATATGGCGAAGATTCAAATCTTTGAGATGAGAGAAATAGAGACTTTGGGCAGCCTCCGGTGTTTTTTCTGTAACCTCCAGACTTGAGGAAGTTAGGCTTAAGAATCCTTCTCCTTCTAATCCTTTTTTCTGTTGCTGCTGATGGGCAAGTTGCAAGAGCTTGACCGTTGAAACGGCATAATCGTCTTTAAAAACTTCACGCAAAATCTGATGCTCATAGGAGGATTGATTCACAAGAGCAAGCGTGAGAAACTGACGGTAAGCTGTTCGGAGCTCCTGATGCCAAGCAGTCGAATCGGGAGGAAAAGGAGGCTGAACATTGAACCAAAACATATCGACTTGAGGCAAAATCAAGTCTTCTTCTCCTTTAAAAGACCCTGTGGATAGGTCAGGAGATAGTTTTGCAAGCCCAAAAGCCAGGGCTGTTGGATAATTAATTTTATGTAGCTTAGAGAGTATTTCTTCGGCCTGGCCGCACTTTTCGAAATAAGAAACTCCCACAAAAGCAAGAAGGGCATGGAGTCGTTTCTTCTCGTCTTTTTCCGAGGAAAACTGCTCATAAAACTGGGAGATCAATTGAGGGCTTGCTCCTCCAAAATGAAAGCAGAGAGCCGCGCTTGTTCCCTTTGCTATCGAGAGGGTTTGGCTTGTTTGAAGAAGGCGAGGTCCCAATGGGTTCACGTAACTGATTTTGATATCGATCAAACGATCGGCTTCATTCAGGTCTAAAGGGGGCTCTTCTCGTTTTCCGCATTGAACATGAAGTTGGTGATGGTTAGGTCCCTCTGTAGAAAATCGTATAGGAAGTTGAGAGGATCCAATATCGGCAAGTGGGACGAGGCATGAAACTTTTTTCTGAGGATTCTCATGAGAAGAAAATTCGATCAAAGCTCGAGCAAATAGCTGAGGCCGTGTGCTTAGAGAGATAAGAAGATTGGTATCAGTATAGGCATAGGGCCGTGGAAAATCCTTCCAAGAGGAAAACTGTTTTTTGAGCTGTACACGATGAATACCGACATCAGATAAGGAAAGTCCTTGCCCTCTGAGCTGTTCTTCCATAAAACGAACAAAGAGAACACCTGCTGTATCATTTTTATCGGACTCAATCCATTTTAAGATTTTCTCGTCTCCCCTCAAATAGCGCAAAATCCACCGATCGGCGCTTGCATACTCTTCCGGCATGAGACTGTATAAATCGTACCCTTCTTCAATTTGCATTTCTTTCATCCAAGGAAAGAGAGAAACCCACTCTTTCCCATCAAAAAAAATAACCCACGGATAGCGAACAAGAGCTTCATCCTGATCTTCCGGAAGCTTTGTCAAGAGGAGTTTTTCACATACGGCTTTTGGGAGGAAAGAAACTCCATCTTCTGCATAGAAGGTGGGGTAGCCTGCCTTTCGAAGAAGGTAGGTCAGAAGTTGACATTGTTCCCAGGGAGATCCCTTTTTTTCTAAATAGGTTCTTAAGGCGTTTCGATGAATACTCGGGGCGTAATAAACATCATTTTCTTGGTACATAAAAGGATCGACAAAAGCGATTTCGTGGTAAACGTAGCTGGCAATGGCCAGGGGGTCTTTTTTGAGCTCGTCGATCAATTGGTCTAAGATAGGGTAGGAAATGGGCTCTGAAAGAGCCAGTTGTTGGGTGTGCTCGTCAATAAGAGAGAGGGTTTCGGAAAAGGTACTTTTCCCAAGAGGTCGATCAGCGCTTAGAAGAGCTGGCTTGCGCAAAATGCCTAATTGCCATGGAGGAGGTGCAGAGAGGCCAAATGTATAAAGAGGATTCCCTTCATCTAAGGAAATCGAAAACTGATAAGAGGGATGGGTTCCTTTTTGAGCAATAATCATAGAAAAGTTGCACGTAGGATCGTAGGAAAAACTCAAGCGCAAATCGAGTCCAAATTCGGTCTTCAATTTTGTTTCAGGGATGAATACCATTCCATCTTTGATCAGAAAGCGTTCCCATGCCGGGGTGCTTTTCGCAGGAATAGCCATGTTCTCTTCGTGGACAACTTGTCCTTGACTATACACCTTGACGAGGAGGCGGGAAACAGGGTTGTCGCTTTGGACTAAAAAGCGGTAAAACTGCTCGGTGTAAAGAGTGAAGTTGCTATCATTTTTAGCAACATGACCGTCTAAGGAAAGCGCACAGGGTCGGGGTTGTAAAATGTTTTCGAGGAACAGATCGGGGTCTAAGAGGGGGGCGCTTTTGAAGAAAAGCTCTCTTCTTTGTGTTTCTCTATTTCTGAAATCTTCTTGAGAAAGAAGGGGGGTGATTTCTGTTAAACGGCTGCTATCTGCTTCTTTTTCAAATACCGAGATAGCTGCCTTTAGTAATTCTACTTCTCCTTTAAAAGTCTCAGCTTCTTCGTCTGTGCTGCTCTCTATGAGCTGCTCTAATAGAGGAATGGCCTGTTGTTGCAGTTCATAGCAACTGCGCTTTAACCCTTTTTCTGTAAAAAGCTTGCCATCTTCTTTTAGAGTCGCAAGGCGCTCTTTTAAGGTGGATTTTTGGGCAAGAACAGCCGCTGGCCAATCTGCTGCTTCTTTCTTGTACTTATTAGCGGCTGTTTGGTAAATTTCGATGGCCTGTTTTAAAACACTCTTACCTTTCTCGTCAGGGTAAGGAGAAATCAGATTGAGAGCATCACGTGCATGCGATAACGCTTCTTCGTAGAGTTGACCGGTCTCATTTAGGGTAGAGCTTACCTCTTCAACATTATTCAAGCGACGGGCGCAACCTTGGGTCTTAAGATTAGCTAGATTTGCCTTCTTCTCGCTCTCCTGATAAAGAGAAATGGCTTTTGAGAAAGCGATATCTTGAAACGTATGATTGATTAATGTTTGCAGATGGCCGATTTCAGTATTGAGAGTGCTTTTATCTTTCTCGGCCTGATTTTTTTCCTTCTTCCAAGCTTCTCTTTCGCTTTTATATTGGTGGTTAATTTTTTTTATAATGTGATCGCAAAGACCAATTGCCCGCTGGCAACAAGCAATAGACTCATGCACGAGATGAATATTTTGTCCCTTTTCTTCTAACCTAAGCCTGTCAAATTGCTGAGCAAGTTCGTTGTGTCGTTGCCATTCAGCAGACATTTTATCCATGTCTTTCTTGTAGTCTTTTGAATAATAAGAAGAAGAGGCGTAGATCAGATTAGGAACGAGAAGGAGTAGAAAGAAGAGGCGTATCCATTTCATAGCGATTCCATTTGGGCAATAACGTTAAGATGAGTTTGGCAGCAGAAATGGAACGATGCTCGGTTGCCATCGGGTATCCAAATTTCCAGATATTTTACGCTCCTGTAGACTTTATTGCATCAAATTTTGTCGATTTACCAAGGATCGCCTTGCGCGAGTTTACGTGCTATCTCGAGTATCCATTTCATTATTAACCCAAAGCTCAGGTTATTAATAATTATTGAGATTTTATTTTCTGGATTTCGTGAAGCCTGAAAACCAATTGATCGACATTCGTATAGGGGTCTTTGTGAAATTGATCTCGTGTTCTTGAATGGAGTTTGCTGGCGTTTTTACAAGCAACATCCAAACGAGGATAGGTTTCATAGAATGTAAGCACGCCATCTTTCTCATATTCGGGAAGATGTTTCAAGAGAGCTTTTAAGGTCGCTTCAGCTCCTCCAAGGGCTGATTGGCGCAGGATAAAATGCTTGAGAAACCAAAGTTCAATACAAGGATTCGAAATAATGGGAATAAATCGTAATTGTAAGCAGAGCTCGATAGATTTTGTAAAATTAGCATCGTGATTGTCTTTGTCGAACATGCAATAAATTTTGTCGTAATCCTTAGAATTTTTCTTTGCTGTTTTCACAATACTCAAGGGATCGGAGCCTTTGCTTTTTTTAATATCGACATGAATTCTTAGAATTTTCGCAAGTTCCCCTAAGTAATCAACTTCGGTTTCACCTTCACATACGATTAAATCTATAGGAATATGACGCTGTTTGGATTTACGCTGCAGCTGGCTGGGTATACGTCGAGTCATACAAAGCAAAATTTGCCTGGAAATGGAAGAGCTCCATAGCGTCCTTGGAGATATCCTTTACCAAGCGCCTCATTTTTGCGCGGCTTAAAATCGAGCAATGAATAAAGACGGGAACCTTGCGTGTTGTCCTTTTCTAAAAACCAGATCTGATCCCTTCGAAAAAGATCAGCGTCCAAAAGAGACGTATCGTGGGTTGTGAATAGAAGTTGTCCATTTTTCAAATTGGTTTTGGAATCGTGAAATAATGTCACAAGATGCCTGACAATCTTTGCGTGCAGCGAAATATCGAGTTCATCGACGCAAAGCACCAAGCCCTCTTGAAGAGATTTGAACCAGCCCCCTGCCTGCAAAAATAATTTCTGCGTTCCATCTGATTCGTCTTGGAAAAGATCAAAGTGCGTTTGCTGATTGGAATCTCCTATTTTATGAGCCGTGAGAACCGCTGTTTTTTTTCCAGTAGGATCATCTTGTTCATTCAGAAGAAACCCCTCGATGCCAATATCTGCACACTCCATAAATTTGTGGATCCAAGTCGAGGATTTTGTATCCTTCAAGCATTGGAAAGTGAGATCCGGGTTAAACATCGCTTGCCGTGGCACAATCACCAACTGATCTCTAATCCACAGAAAAAGAGGGCGAAGCTGCTCGCTATTGAATTGGACGGCCGTCGAGAGATAAAGCGCATTTGCCCGAGTCATTTGTTCCCACGCCTTATGCTCGCCTTTAAAATTTGGACCATAATACCAAGTGTAACGATTTGCCGAAGCATCCCAGGTTCTTGTAAACCATGCTTGACGATATTTTTTGGGAAATGCATACAACTCTTCACGAACGATTTTGTTTTTATCGATGGCAACCTGATAATTGAAATGAGTGCCATCACAGATAAAATCGATCGAAAACTCGCTTGGGTGATCTGACGTTGCAGGATCCAAGCGAAAAGGATACAAAGCAATCGGCTGTTTTTCTTGATACAGCGTAGCCGAGTGCAGAATAAATTGCTGAAAGAAATGAAAAGCCTTGATCAGATTGCTTTTTCCTCCAGCATTCGGACCGTAAATTACTGCAGATCGGGCTAATCGGAGAGAAGGTGAAATTTCAAAAGTGTTAGATTCTATTAGCTCAGATCCCTTACCAGCGACCAGACTTAAAGACTGCGTCGTTCGAAAAGAGCGAAAATTGTTAACTGAAAACTGTAAGAGCACCCGAGACCCCAAATCTGTCCATCTAAAGAAAGGTCGAGTTTTGCATTTTTCTCGCAAAAAAGTCAACCTTTCTGAGTGAGTATATATGACTATTGTTGAAGAGATCATCCTGGCATCGCAGCCGACGGCTGTTCCGGAACAGATTGGGCAGCTTCCCTTCGCGGAGGGGTTTTGGCCATGGATGCGTGTGGCGAGAGAACGCCTGCGGAAACGGGCTGGCGAACATCTCGAGCACCTCCTTCCTGAGGCGGTGTTAGCGATCGAAGAAGCTCTAGTGAAAAGGTGGGTGCAAATTGCGGCACCTTCTTTTGCCCTTGAGATGTCGATCAGCAGACTCCATGGGGAACTATGTGGAGAGACACCCTACGACCGCTATTGCGATTATCTGCGCAAAACTTTTTGGGATCGCGAGGGGTTGCGGGCTTTTTTTGCCGAATACAAAACGCTTGCAGATCTGGTGGGTACTTTTCTTGAACTTTGGGAAGAGCAGACGGGAGAATTTTTGCAGCGTCTTGGCAAAGATCTACCTGATCTGGCGGGTACTTTTCATGCAGGGGAACCACTTGGCAAGGTGGCTCGTGTCAGGCAGAATACTGGGGATTTTCATCAAGGAGGCCGCTCTGTCTATTACCTCATGTTTGAATCGGGGAAGGAGCTCTTTTATAAACCTAAAAACTTAGCATTTGCAGATGCGTTTCATGCGTTACTCACACAATTGAACGAACTAGGGTCTCCGCTTTGGTTCAAAGGATACACGCTCCTTCCCCGCGGGGCGTATGGCTGGGAGGAGAAGGTATACCATCTTCCTTGCAAGAATCTCGAAGAAGTGACGCGTTATTTTGAGCGTGCGGGTGGGTTGCTTTGTCTTCTCTATCTTCTCGATGGAACAGATATTCACCATGAAAATCTCATCGCTTCGGGTGAATATCCCATTCTGATCGATCAGGAGACGTTTTTTCGTTCTACACTTGCGCATCCGGATCAACAGAAATCAGCGGATGAATTTATCCATTCGGTATTAAAAACGGCCCTTCTTCCCAATTTCTTAGAAAATGAGGGCTCCAGGGGATCCGATATTGGTGGACTTACAGGAGAAGGAGCCTTTTTTTCTGCCTGGCAGTGGAAAAATATGCGTACCGACACGATGAAGAAAAGCAAGGAGAGCATGTTTGAAGAGCGTCTCCAACACCGCGCCATTTTTGAAGGAGTTCCACAAAATGCTCACGAGCATGTCGAGGAGATTGTTCTAGGATTTCGCAAGATGTATGCCTTCATTCAAAAAAATCGCAATTTTCTTGTTAAAAAAGAGGGCTGGATCGATCACTTGGCAAAGTTTCCTGTGCGCATGCTCATACGCGGAACGCGCTGCTATGCCTATCTTCTAGAAAGATTGTCTTGTCCTTCTATCACGTTGCACGAAGAAGAGCAAAAAAAAGAGCTCGAGATCCTTTCTGCGATGCAAGTAGATCCAGACCTAGAACACCTAGCGCCTCTTGTCGAGGAAGAAAAACGAGCCATTTTGCAAGGAGATATTCCGTTTTTCTACAGCCTTCCTACGATGAAGCATCTCTATGCTGGACGAGATTTTGTCTTGCAAAACTGTCTTGAAGATAGCGCACATGCGCGTGCAGTCAAGCGAATCGAAGAGATGAATAACGAAGAGCGTGAAAAGCAAGAGTGTTTTATTCGAAAATCGTTTGAGGCCAAGCATGCAGGATTTCACGAAACCGTAGCGCATTTGGAAAAATCCGAGATGCCGATGCACATGTGTCCTATAGAGGAGGGAGCTATACTCGTCAAAGTACGCACTATCGCAGACAGATTGATCGAGCATGCCTATCGATCGCAAGATGGATCGCTCGGTTGGATAAGTTTAGAACCCAATCCACAATTCGGTAAATTTGAGTTGCAGCCAATTAGTGATAATCTTTACGGAGGTCGGATCGGCATCGCCTTATTCTTCTCCGCGATCTACGCCCTGACAAAAGAGGAAAAATGGAAGAGGGAAGCCCTTGATACACTGACAACCCTGCGCACGCGGATTGAGAAGGGAAATAGCAGGCAGATAATTCGCGCATACGGAATAGGCGGGATGTCGGGAGCAGGCAGCATAATCTATGGACTCACAAAAATAGCGAGTCTACTGCAGGAGTTTGCCCTTTTGGATGAGGCAAGCATACTTGCAGCTCATATCGAAGACAAGGATCTCGAAGATGATAAAATGTATGACATTATTGCAGGAAGCGCTGGCCTGATTCTCGCACTTCTTGCGCTTGGAGAGATTAGGCAAGAGAAGAGAATCATGGATCTTGCCATTCGCGCTGGAGAACATCTTTGCGCAAAAGCCCAAGAACTAGGGGTTGGGGGCGTGGGATGGAAAGGTCACGACGGACTCTTTCTTCTCGGCTTTTCCCACGGCGTTGCGGGAATTAGCTTTGCGCTGATCAAGCTTGCAGCGGCAGCGGAAAAGCCGGAATTTTCTGCGGTTGCACAGAGAGCCCTTGTCTACGAGCGCACACTGTTTTGTCCGACAAGAAAAAACTGGCCTCGTTTAGTTTCCCAGGGTGAACCGAGCTTTTCTGCACATTGGTGTCATGGTGCTGTAGGTATTGGGTTGGGGCGTTTAGCCTCTTTACCCTATTTACATGATGCTTATTTACAAGAAGAGATTGCCATTGCTAGCGCACGGGCAAAAGAGGAACTCTTTTCCCATCAAAAACTAGGCCTATGCTGTGGCGTATGCGGGAAGCTTGAATTTTTACGGAGCGCAATCTCTCTTTTCCCCCACCTTGCGCAAGATCTTGCACCGGTAGTTGCCTCACTTATCACGCACGACAAAAGCCAAACAAAGGAGCGCTTTGATTTAAGTTTCATGCAAGGCGCCGCGGGTGTAGGATATACGCTCCTCCGCACGCTCGACCAAGAGAACCTGCTTCCACAAGTGCTCTTGATGCAGTAAGTATGAACCTCTAGTTTTGGGCTTTCAGTCGTGCGTTGCTGGGCACACTTGGCACCCAGTACCACTAGTACAAGCTGTCGACGAGCACCCACCCATACCGTATCCTGCAGCTATTTTTTCCAGTTCTTGCGTCGACATTTCTTCTGCGTGTGCAACAGATGGAGGTAGCACAAAGGTGAATGAATTGGGTTTATCTTCGATAACTTTAATCTGGACCTCTTCAGGAATATCGAGCCCCATTTCCTTAAATGCAGCCCTTGGATTTTTCAGCAGTTTTTCTTTAAAGCTTGGATTTTTCCATGCGTGCGCGATGATCTTCGCGTGCAACTGCTCTCTGTTTTGTCTATCTGGCATAAGAGACCTCCTCATATTGGTTATCCCGAGTATTGCAACTACCTCATTTTTTGCATGGACCGTAACTTAAGGCGTGAGGGATCGGACAAATAGCTGCCTTAGAGACGGGTTCCATGCCCGCTGCTATTTTTTCTAGTTCTTGCGTCGACATTTCTTCTGCGTGTGCAACAGATGGAGGTAGCACAAAGGTGAATGAATTGGGTTTATCTTCGATCACTTTAATCTGGACCTCTTCAGGAATATCGAGTCCCATTTCTTTAAATGCTGCCCTTGGATTTTTCAGCAGTCACGCTGACTTAGAATATGTTTCTGACAATCCTCCCCCACAGATAGGAGCCCCGCTCCCGCTGCTATCCTTTCTAGTTCTTGCGTCGACATTTCTTCCGTGTGCGCAACAGCTGGAGGTAGTACAAAGGTATATGAATTGGGTTTATCTTCGATAACTTTAATCTGGACCTCTTCGGGAATATCGAGCCCCATTTCTTTAAATGCAGCCCTGGGATTTTTCAGCAGTTTCTCTTTAAAGCTTGGATTTTTCCACGCGTGTGCGATGATCTTTGCTTCCAGCTGCTCTTTCTTTTGTCTATCTGGCATAAAACGCTCCCTCATATTGGTTATTTATCACCACATTAGACTAATAAAACTTTCTTGACTTTTTCTCCAAGGCCAAAAAGACGTTCTTTCTGTTCATTTGAAAAAACAAGAGAAGTCAAATCACGGTTTATCTCCGCACTGGGCACCATGTATATGGCTCACACACTTGAGCTTCGAGCCTTCCATTCCGAGTCCCCCAGCTATTTTTTCTAGTTCTTGCGTCGACATGTCTTCTGCGTGTGCAACAGATAGAGGTAGCACAAAGGTGAATGAATTGGGTTTATCTTCGATAACTTTAATCTGGATCTCTTCAGGAATATCGAGTCCCATTTCTTTAAACGCAGCTCGGGGATTTTTCAGCAGTTTCTCTTTAAAGCTTGGATTTTTCCAAGCGTGTGCGATGATCTTTGCTTCTAGCTGCTCTCTGTTTTGTCCATCTGGCATAAAAGGCCCCCTCATGCTGGTTATTTATCACCAACCTATTCATAAATCATCTCGAAAAATGTAGCAATTCCCCTCTGTACACGACAATTTTTGGCTCTAAGAGCGATCGATCCGAAATTTATAGAATTTAGATATCGACGAGTCGATGCCTAACAAAGCGTTAGACCAAGTCGCCGCACTCCAAATGAAGTACCGGAGTTCTTTTTTGGAGTGAGGCAATTCCCTATAAACTAAACCCAAAGTTCAGGTTATTAGCATGAACCGCGACTTAAAGCGTGACGATCGGGGTGCGGACAAGCACCCGCTGCAGATATAGGACCCGCGCCCGCTGCTATCCTTTCTAGTTCTTGCGTCGACATTTCTTCCGTATGCGCAACAGCTGGAGGTAGCACAAAGGTGAATGAATTGGGTTTATCTTCGATAACTTTAATCTGGATCTCTTCAGGGATATCGAGTCCCATTTCTTTAAATGCAGCTCGGGGATTTTTCACCAACTTTTCTTTAAAGCTTGGATTTTTCCATGCATTTGCGATGATCTTCGCGTGCAACTGCTCTCTGTTTTGTCTATCTGGCATAAGAGACCTCCTCATATTGGTTATCCCGAGTATTGCAACTACCTCATTTTTTGCATGGACCGTAACTTAAGGCGTGAGGGATCGGACAAATAGCTGCCTTAGAGA
>Ga0207020_1002_pt1 | contig 78814 bp, 76 predicted proteins | sample Alteio_BWMinCont_48_FD_153500 | JGI IMG/M metagenome (GOLD analysis project Ga0207020, IMG submission 153500) | Enriched cells from forest soil in Barre Woods Harvard Forest LTER site, Petersham, Massachusetts, United States -... | ecosystem: Environmental > Terrestrial > Soil > Temperate forest >... | reverse complement strand
AGAACATTTCCGTGTTATTAGTGATGTTGCCCTTACGTATCGAGCGGATGCAACATTGCATATTGATGTACAAGCAGCGCAACCTAATTGTAGTGCGAATAATGAGTATATAATTACCCGGTTGCGAGCAATTGTTCCAAAGCAAAACTATAATGAAACGCTTGTGCAATCGTTACCCTCGATTACGGTATCTCAGGTAATTATTGGTCAGCAGTATATACCACTTGCGCTCCATTATTGTCTTGCGCAAATTGATCCAGCTCTTTTACAGCGTTATCACCTTTCTTATTTTGATGAGCATCATGCAGTATTGACTAATCAAGAAGCCCAACAAGCAATTTTATTTGTGAGCTCCTGCCCGCCTAATGAACAAAAAATACAGCAATGTGAACGCATTTGTTTGCAACGTAGGATGAACAATGAGCAAAAATCAAAAAAGAAAAAGGGACTAGATAAAAAATTAATTGCTGATGTGCGCTTTGCGCGTCAAATAATTTTGTTTGGTGATACAGGAGGGGTGTATGGCTAAAGTTTTTTCCGATCGATTGGTGGTTGCCATTGATATTGGCACAACCAAAATTTGTGTGTTAGTTGCACAGCGCCTTGAAGGCAGCGCAGTAGAAGTTATTGGAGTTGGCCACGCTCCCTCGCATGGATTGCGCAAAGGGGTAGTGGTTGATATTGGCAAAACAGTGCAATCGATAAAAGCGGCAGTAAAAGAGGCTGAGCTCATGGCCGGTTGCACCATTGAAACTGGTTATATTGGTATTTCGGGTGGTCATATTCAATCACTCAATTCGCATGGTGTTGTACCGATTAAAAATGGAGAAGTTCGTCCTTTTGACGTGGCCCATGTATTGGCTGCAGCTCGTGCGGTAAAAGTGCCTGAAGGGCAACAGATTTTGCACGTGTTACCCCAATATTTTGTGATTGATGGGCAAGAGCGGGTACTTGATCCGATTGGTATGCATGGGATTCGTTTGGAAGTGCAGGCACATATTATTACAGGTGCCACTGCTTCGGTGCAGAATCTCGTAAAATGCAGTGAGTTGGCGGGGGTTAAGGTTACCGATATTGTGCTTGAGCAATTAGCATCTGCTGCTGCGGTGCTCAGTCCCGATGAACGAGAACTTGGTATTTGTATGCTCGATATCGGCGGAGGTACTTCTGATTTTGCCGTCTATCAGCAGGGCAGTATTCGCCATACCATGGTTTTACCGGTGGCTGGTAATCATTTTACCAATGATGTTGCAGTTGGTTTGCGCACAACGCTGAAAGAAGCTGAACGGATTAAAAAGGAATATGGGGTAGCATTTGCTGAATTTTTAAAAGAAAACAGAGCAGTAGAAATTGCATCTGTTGAAGGCAATAAAAAACAAACAATTGAAGTTAAGCGGCTTGTTGAAATTATTCAACCGCGCGCGCAAGAAATTTTAACCTTGGTACATGAAGAAATTCTCAAGCGCCATTTGCGCTCCTATGTTACCGCTGGGCTTGTGCTTACGGGTGGCGGATCGCTTTTAAAAGGCATTGATGAATTGGCGCGGCGCATATTTTCTATTCCAGTACGTATTGGCAAACCGCGCATTCCACTGTCTACGCCGGAATCACTTGAAAGTCCGATGTATGCAACTGCCTATGGTTTGCTGTTGTATGCAGTTTCTAAAGGAGATGTGGCGGGAATGGAAAAATTGGATGGGCCGTTGATAAAAAGAGTATTTACACGGATGAAATCGTGGGTAAACGACTTTTTCTAGAAATTAGGGTTGTTGGTACATACGTAAAACTATTAGGGAGAGTGTATGATAGAGTTTGAACAAGAAAAACAAGAGCAAGCGATTCCGCTTGTTTCCATAAAAGTGATTGGTGTTGGTGGTGCTGGTGGTAACACCGTTAATAGCATTATCGATTCTGGGTACCAGGCAATAGAATGTATTGTGGCAAACACTGATGCGCAGGCATTAAATTTGAGCCGTGCAAATCACAAAATTCAACTTGGAATCAAATCTACCAAAGGTCTTGGCACTGGTGCCAACCCTGCGCTGGGCAAACGAGCGGCAGAAGAAGATTTAGATAAAATCTTAGAGGTTGTTGGTAATGCCGATATGGTCTTTTTGACTGGCGGTATGGGTGGCGGTACTGGTTCTGGTGCATTACCCGTGATTGCACATCTTTTGCGTGAGCAAGGGGTGTTAACCGTAGCGGTTGTAACCCGACCATTTTTATTTGAAGGTAAAAAACGAGCACGTGTGGCAGATGAGGCATTAGCATTGCTAAAAAAAGAAGTGGATACGTTGATTGTAGTGCCCAACCAAAAGCTACTTGATGTGGTTGATAGACGCGTTTCTATGATGGATGCATTTGCAATGATCAATGATGTGCTGCGGCAATCAGTAACGGGCATTTCTGAAATTATCACTAAACCAGGCCATATTAACGTTGATTTTGCTGATGTTAAAGCGGTGATGAAAGATATGGGCCTTGCGATTATGGGAACAGCCAGAGCAACTGGTGAAAACCGTGCGCGTGAGGCTGCGATGCAGGCGGTATCAAGCCCGGTTCTTGAAAATATGAGCATTAAGGGGGCGCGAGGTGTGCTGTTAAATATAACTGGCGGGCATGATTTGGCATTGCATGAAATGTCTGATGCGGCGTCAGTAATTTATGAACAGGTTGATGAAGATGCAAATATCATTTTAGGTTCCGTAGTTGATGGGGCTATGCAAGGTGAAGTGATTGTCACCGTTATTGCAACTGGCTTTGAAGCACGCCAATCGGTGAGCCCTGCACACAAAGCTGAAGAAGTTCATGTGAAGGCAGCAGAACCGGCTGAAGATGTGCTTATGATGGCAGAAAAGAAAGCTGCAACCTTAAAAGATGAGCTTGAAGCTGCTCATGAAGCACCATTAGTTGATTCCGATGATCTTGATGTGCCGGCATTTATGCGAAAAGAGAATCTTGAGCAAGCAGATAAGTAGATTGGTGGGAAATAAAAAGGGGCTGCTCTTTGTGAGCGGCTCTTTTTATTGAGGTTTTTTTAATTTACGCTAAACCCATTATTAAACCACTGGATAGTGCTCAACCGCAATGTCACTTTATTGAAATCAGATTTGTTGATCATCCCTTTTTTGTAAAGGCGACGGAGAAATTCAACCGTATACGATTGGCAACCATCAGAAATTAAAATCGCGCCCTTTTTTTCTCCTGATTTCTTTTCATTTTCAACACTTACTTTTTTTGTTTTTGTGAGGCCCGGCTTAATTTGTTGAGGTGGTGTAAGGCCATTGAGATTATACATAAGCGTAATAAGTGAATTGGAATCATTGTAGATAGAGATTTCATCAAGGCTGGTGCGCTGTGCCGTTGCAAACCAATAGATGGTGTTAAAATCCAGAAGAGCGGTAGTTGTTGTTTTACCTGATGGCAAAGTTCCACCATACGTTGGAAATTTAAGGGTGAATGTGCTGAAACCAAGGCGGAGAGCAAGTGTGCCTTTATCTTGTGTGTTGGTATTGACTTTAATTGCTGCGGTTTCACCCGGTTCAGTTACTACACCTTCCACCGAAATAGGGCCACTGTAATTGTTAAGAATGCAGATTTCATCAGGAATTGCTTGGTTGTTCTGAATGCCCGCGCGCAGATCTACGCAATTGAAGGCAAGAATAATGATTATTAGAGTTGCTAACGAAATGATCTTTTTGAACATAAAATTTTCCTCTATCGTTAGAATTCTTAATTGAGATTCAATTTTTTTGAACCGTGGTGATCCCCCTATGGTTAACCAACGAAGTAAAACTCTTGAAGTTATAACCTACGGCGGATAAAGCTCCTTAAAAAAACGAGCCTGCCCGCTGTAGCCAATTTCTTCGAGAGCTTAACTTAGAATGATAGGCGTAAGCTGGGTCGAACCATCAGTCCTTATTTATTTATTTCCAAAAGATAGCTTCGATCAAGTTTGTATCATTGAATACTCATAGTTTTAATGGTAATTACTTATCAAACTAAGTCAAACGCTTCTCATAATAATTTCAAAAAGAATATATTCTCTGTGAGATTCTTTATCGTTAGTTTACAGAGCATACTAATTTAGTTACCTTAATTAAAGGAAAATCCTTTAATTAAGGTAAAAATTAGATGTTACACAGTGCTCCTTTATTTCGTATCTATTTTGGTGACACCAAAGATCAAGTCTTTTTGCCAGATTTGCCCAGAATTGCCATGGCATCACAGCCGATTCTAGAAATGAAGCCGTTTGATCGCCTTAAAAAGCTGATGCATTTGAAAAAGCTCACCTTTTTAGACCAAGTACATGGTGTAGATGGTCTAATATTAACGAATATTAACGATGTTGATGTTCGCAGACCTTTTGCCCAAGAAGGGGACTATTTAATTACTTCGGTCCCTGGTGTTGGTATCGGAATTATGACTGGCGATTGCTTGCCGGTCATTTTTTATGATACGGTGCATCACGTTATTGGTATTGCGCATGCAGGGTGGCGCTCAGCAGTAGCTGGTATAGTTCCTAAAGTATTGGGGTTAATGCAAGAGCAGTTCAAAACAGATCTTGATAATGTGCGGGTCTTTTTTGGACCGAGCGCTAAAGTTTGTTGCTATGAAGTAAAACAAGATTTTTTAGAGCATTTAAAACCATGGGATTGCATGGATCACGTGACGAGGCGCCAAGGGCAGACGATCTATTTTGATAATACCGGGTTTAATAAACTGTTACTTGAACGGGTAGGGGTTAAAAAAGAAGCGTTCAGATTAGAATACAATTTATGCACGATCGAAGATGAAACCTTTTGCTCGTATCGGCGGCAGGGGGAAGCTGCAGGGCGGCAGATGACGGTGGCGAGTTTGAGATGAGATTGCCTAAAATCACTGAAATAAAACCCAAATATTATATAGTTGATGGCAGTGGAAAAAGACTGAGTGTGGTTCTGGATATAAACGTATTTGAGCGGTTATTGAAGGAGAGAGAAAGTCTTTATCGCCAAGCGAAGGCGCAGACTAATATACTGTCTGGAAAAAAAGATTTATGAGCAGATTTTGAGCCTTTCCCCTTTTATGATACACTAAAGACCTGATATTAAAATTATATACTTTCCCATACGACACACCGTACATTACCAACAATGAACTAATACATGTAGGTTGAGGGGTTGCCGGAGATTTTTATGTTTGCTCGAATACTCGCAAAAATTTTAGGAACAAATAATGCACGCCAGTTAAAGCGTATGCAAGCGATTGTGGAAAAGGTGAATGCCTTTGAGCCACGCATAAGTGTATTAACTGATGAGCAACTTACCCTCAAAACAAATGAGTTTCGTGAACAGTTAGCGCAAGGTAAACACCTTAATGATATTTTGCCCGAAGCATTTGCGGTGGTGCGCGAAACAAGTAAACGTAAACTTGGTCAGCGCCACTATGATGTGCAATTAATTGGTGGTATTACCTTACATGAAGGTAGAATTGCTGAAATGAAAACGGGGGAAGGTAAAACCTTAACTGCAACCTTACCGCTTTATCTAAATGCGCTTGCAGGTTCTGCCCACTTGGTAACGGTAAACGATTATTTAGCGCGTCGTGATGCTGAATGGATGGCGCCGATCTATAACCATTTGGGTATGAGTGTTGGTATTTTGCAAAACTCATCATCAGATAGTGATCGTAAAGCAGCATATAATTCAGATATTCTCTACGCAACTAATAACGAACTTGGTTTTGACTTCCTGCGTGATAACATGAAATTCAGGTTAGAAGATTATGTGCAGCGTGACTTGCAATTTGCCATTGTGGATGAAGTTGACTCGATTTTGATTGATGAAGCGCGAACACCGCTGATCATTTCTGGTGCTTCAGATGCGAGCAGCTCACTTTATGTTGATGCTAATCGTGTGATTCCTCGTCTTGCATTAAAAGATGATTATGAAGTTGATGAAAAAGCCCGTTCGGTGCAAATGACTGAATCGGGGGTTGATAAAGTTGAGCAAGCATTTAACATTCAGAACCTGTATGCAATTGAAAATATAAACATGCTGCATCACATAAACCAAGCACTTAAAGCACACACGCTTTTTAGGCGCGATGTTGATTATGTGGTTAAAGATGGCGAAGTATTAATTGTTGATGAATTTACGGGCCGTATTTTGCCCGGCCGGCGTTATAGCGATGGCTTACACCAAGCTCTTGAAGCAAAAGAAAATGTTACTATTGAGCGCGAAACACAAACTCTTGCTTCCATTACCTTGCAAAACTACTTTAGAATTTACAAAAAATTAGCAGGTATGACCGGTACAGCAGTAACGGAAGCTGAAGAATTTCATAAAATTTATTCTCTTGATGTGGTAAGCATTCCTACCAACAGAGCAATGGTTCGTGATGATAAATCTGATCTTATCTTCTTGACCAAAAATGCAAAATATAAAGCAATTGTGGGTGATGTTAAGGAACGTTACCAAAAAGGCCAACCGGTTCTTATTGGTACAATTGCAATCGAAACTTCTGAACTCTTAAGCCATATTTTAACGGCGAACGGCGTGCCACATGAAGTGTTAAACGCAAAACAACATGCACGCGAAGCAGATATTGTTGCTCATGCTGGCGAATCAAAACATGTAACGATTGCTACTAACATGGCGGGGCGTGGTACCGATATTAAATTGACTGCTGAGTCAAAACAAGCGGGCGGCCTTTACATTTTAGGTACTGAGCGGCACGAAAGTCGCCGTATTGATAACCAGTTGCGTGGTCGTTCTGGCCGGCAAGGTGATCCAGGCGAATCGCGTTTTTATATCTCACTTGAAGATGATCTTATCCGTATTTTTGCAGGCGATTCACTTAAAAAGAATATGGAGCGCTTTGGTATGGTAGAAGATGAAATTATTGAATCTAAAGTAGTTTCTCGTACCATTGAACGGGCGCAAGAGCGGGTAGAAAAACATAATTTTGAAATTCGTAAACATTTGCTTGAATATGATGACGTTCTTAACCAACAACGTACGGTAGTCTACAAATATCGCCGCGATATTTTAGAAGGGGCAGAACAGATTTTTGAGTTGGTGCGTGATCTTATTGTGATGACAGTGCAAGATATGTTTGCACGGGCACCTAAGGGATCAATCAGTGAGCAAACTGAACTGTTTTTGGATGTTGTCCATCGTATGACCGGCATTGATAAGGCAGAAATTGAACGGCAAGGATTTGCAAACAATTCTATCGAACTTCTAGAAAAAGATCTTGTTAACTTCTTGCTTGAACGGTACGAACTCTATCGTAACCAGCAAAACAGACAAATCGTGCAAGATGCTGAAAAATGGCTGATGTTAGAAACTATCGATCAAGCTTGGAAGCAACATATGCTCAACCTCGACCATCTTAAAGAGGGTATCGGGCTGCGTGGCTGGGGCCAAAAGAATCCATTAATCGAATACAAAAAAGAAGCCTTTGCCATGTTTAAAGACATGATGGAACAAGTTCGTTATGATATTGTGTTCCATATATTCCACCTCAATCTTGAACGCTTTAACCAACGAGAGTTGGAAGAAAAGCGGCAACGTGAACTTGATCAGCTTAATCTTATTTCCAGTGCAGTAGCTGCAGAAGGTGGTGGTAAAGCACAGGTTCAGCAACAACGTTCAACTGAACCAAGAATTGGGCGCAATGAAGATTGTCCTTGTGGTTCTGGCAAGAAATACAAGAAATGCCACGGACAGTAGCCTATTAAAAATCTTTGACGCTCAGGTACTCTGAATCTACCTTATGTTCCAAAATATCTGCAATTGTAATGGTATGAGCTGCATCATCTGTTTCAGCCATACATGCATGCATACTGAGTTTGCATTTTCTAACAAAGACATTGTTTTCCAGAAGATAAATAATCCAATTTCTATCACTATTTGGTTCTGTGCTTGTCATAAGCCCTGAATTGACAATTTTAACTTGCGGATTATTTCTATCAGCCCATTTGAGCATATCAGAAGGTGTTTGATTATCCCCAATTTTTTCATCGAGTACTATCGCTGCAAGTGCTCCTGTGTTATTAACAAAAGTAAGTTTACATGCCTGTACAATACCTGAAGTTGCTAAAAGAGCTATTAAAAGTAACTTTTTCATTGTATATCTCCTGTTTATCCCCTAAAAATTAGTTTTTGCCCAGAAGATTCCAAGCGCTTCTGGCGAATAGAGCTGGTTGTCTAAAACCCTCAATTCATATCTAGAATAGCCTATTTTTAGTTCAAACTGCAATAACATTTCAGACAGTTCGATTCTTTTTTATTTTGTTTTAGGTTGGAACAAGTGAAGAGGATAAAAAAATTAAAACCCTGGTTTTTCCAGGCTTTTTTTGCGTCTTTATCGGTAAATGGTGTAATTTTTACCATAACGTGGTAATATTTATACCAAGCAGTGGTAATTTTTAGATCACTTACTGGTGGAATTTTTACCATATCTGGTATTTTTTATAGAAACAAGGCGAGAATACTCTATAAAAGGGTAAACATGACTCAACGAAATATTCGAGTGAAAATAGAAAAGGCGCTTGCCAGAAGCCCGGTAGTTTTACTCACGGGAGCGCGACAAACAGGTAAATCTACGCTGGTGCAAGAAATTGGCAATGAAAAAGGATATCACTACGTTTCCTTTGATGATGTTCAACAGTTGTCGGCAGCGCTCGCAGATCCAATAGGTTTTATTAATGGTTTACCTAAACCTGTTGTGCTTGATGAAGTTCAGCGATTTCCCGAACTATTCCTTACTATTAAACGTGATGTTGATCAGAATAGAATGCCTGGCCGGTATCTATTAACCGGCTCAGCAAATCCTTTGCTGATTCCTCGGCTTGGTGATTCTCTTGCCGGGCGCATGGAAATATTTAATTTATTTCCTTTGTCTCAAGGTGAAATCAATGGCACCAAAGAAGATTTTGTGGATATGCTTTTTGATGGTAAGTTACCAAAAATAACTACGCAGCTTTCGCAGAACGATTTGTATAAAAAAATTGATGTTGGTGGCTATCCAAGTATTCAAAATTTTGATGAAGAAGGACGTGACTCGTGGTTTAATGGATATATAACTACCACATTGCAGCGGGATGTTAAAGACCTTGCACAAATTGAAGGTCTTGCTGATTTTCCACGTCTTTTGCAATTATTAGCAACGCGCGTGGGCAATCTTATCAATGTTGCTGATCTTGCGCGCGCTATTGGTTTGCCCAATACTACTCTTCATCGGTATCTCACGCTTCTTGAAACAATTTTTATTACGAGCTTTCAACGAGCATGGACTTCAAATCTTGGTAATCGTTTGGTGAAGTCGCAAAAAATATATCTCGTTGATTCAGGGCTTGCGGCTTATTTACTTGGGGTGCAGGTTGCACGGGCGAGCAATTATCAATTTATTGGAGGAGTGCTTGAAAACTTTGTAGTAGGTGAAATTAATAAACAAATTAGTTGGTGTAAAAAAAGAATTCAGGCATTTCATTACCGGACATTAAGTGGAATAGAGGTTGACATTGTGTTAGAGGATGCGGCGGGTAATATTGTGGGGATTGAAGTTAAGAATGCGCAAACGGTTTACAGTCAAAATTTTAATGGGCTTAAATATCTCCAGCAAGAAGTTGGTGAAAAATTTATCCAAGGTATTGTGGTGTATACAGGATCACAAAGTGTGCCCTTTGGTGATAAGTTGCATGCTTTGCCAGTACATGCTTTGTGGAGTTGATATTATTTTTTACCCAATCCCTCATCAATGAGTTCATCTAATGCTTTGCTTAGTGAAAGATTTCGTTTTTGGGCTTCTTTAGCCAATAAATAGTGGCGTTTACTGGTAGTTCTATAGGCAATGTTACCTTTGAATTCTGCTTCATCTATTGGTTCGGGGATTTCATCCCCTTGTTTGATATAAAGTTTAAAAGCTCCGAGCATTGCTTCCTTTATAAACTCCATGCCCTCTGCAATAGAATAGGCGTCTGTGCAGACTCCTGGTAATTCATTAACAGAAATGATGTAAATACGTTTGCCCTCATTGTCTTGATCTGTATCTATAGAATACGACCAAGGTAGACTGAGATAGTAATTGAGATCTATTTTATTCTTTGTAGCCATGTTTTATTAATGCCTCCTGCAATAACTTAATTTGATATTGCAATAATTGAGATCGTTTTTTTATTGAAATAACTTTATAGTAGCCTTTTTTCCTAAAACTATGATGTGACGACTCGATATTAAGGTCAAAGCCCAAATGGAGTAAAATTTTCTCTGCCTCATCGTACGACACTGAGCGTCCGGCAAGTATTTTAGCTATCAGTTTCTCTGTTTTACTCATTGATTGCCTAATTCTGGTGATCTCAAAAATGCTAGCTGTTTATTTTTTATTTAGTGTCTTACCAATAAGTTCATCAATCATTTTACTCAGTGAAAGACCTTGTTTTTGTGCTTCTTTAGCCAATAAATAATGACGGCGGCCGGTAGTTCTATAGGCAATGTTACCTTCGAACTGTTCTTCATTTATTGGTTCAGGAATTGGTTTGTTTTGTTCTAAATAAATTTCAATGATTGCCTCTAACGGTTCTTTAACTATCTCAAAAGCTTCTGCTGCTGTATAAGCATGCGTTTGGACGTCAGGAAATTCATTGACGCTTATAATATATATTTTTTTGCCGTCATTATCTTTACCCATTTCGACTGTATAAGTCCAAGGTAGATTGAGATAATAATCGATAGTCTGCTTTTTATTTTTTGTATCCATGATCTCTTAACACCTTCTCTAATTTTAGTCTTTGATATGGCAGTAACTCTTTACTTTTAAAAAAAGGGCACATTGTGTGGATAATTATCTTTCTTAAAAATATGGTAAGAGCCCCTAATCCTTAGCTCAAAACCTAACGTAAGCATAACTTTCTCTGCCTCATCGTACGACACTGAGCGTCCGGCAAAGATTTTTGTTATCAATTTTTCAAGCTTGCTCATTGTTCCCTAAGGTGTGCTGAAATTAGTGTGCCCTACACTTAAAAAATGATATCATAAATGATATATTTTTGTCAAAGCCCCGGAGGCTGGTTCAATCCCTTCTGTTCCCCCTCTCTTTCCCCCCCCCCGTAAATCATTTCAGGCTGAAATGGCCACCCAAAAGTCTCATTTTCACGATCCCCCCAAAAAACGTTCAAATTAAGGCTGTTCTTGCTCCCCCTATACCCCCAAACAGGGGCTCAGGTTCTCCCTGGTTAGGCCAGGCTTTGTTAATTCAGATAGAAATTAATTAGTTGACAAAGCTGTTAAAACACCTATAATGAGTAGTAGATAAATGGAAACAAACTAAGCTTTCAGTAGGGAACATTCTAAGAAGTTAATTCCTCAAGGAAAATGTGCTGCGCCAGGCGTAGACGTAATTTAACTTCGTAGTTTGAACCCATGGAGGCGCAGACTGGAGGTTATTATGAAACAGTCTATAAAACTATCTCTTATTATATGTATGGGTCTAGCAGGGTTACCTGTAAATGCTATGGATAAAGTTTTCCGAGCAATAAGTAAAAATGTGGGCCATCATGTTGTCCAAGCTGGTGCTCATGTTGCTACAGCGCATTCTGCTGTTCCCAATACCTTGAATAAGGTATCTGAGCGTTCTCAAGCTTCAACAGTAGTGCCGCTTCATTTACGTGCAACTGCACGTTTAGGCGCAGTACCAACTGTAAGGGTAGCACCAGTCGCAAAACCAACGCAGCCTACTACAAATCATGGGTTATCTGTTTTTTCAGCACATATAACTCATTCTGCAGTTCCATCAGCTGCAGCGCCTAAAGCCCAATCAAAAGTTTCAACTTCCGGCAGCGCAACTACAAACGCAACTCCTCCAGCTGCTGCACCAGCTTCAACGAGTTCTAAGGGTAAGGCAACAGCGAGAAGGGTTCTTGCTGGTCAAAACCTACAAAACGTTGATGCAATAGCTGACATGGATTTTGTACCTTCTGCTGCTTCAACGAGCTCAACAGTCCAGAAATTTCGTAAAACTCGAAATTCCGCATTCTTGGATGCAATAGGTGATATAAATATTGAACTTCCTGCACAACCTGCTGCACCAACTCCTGGTAAGCCTACACAGCAACCACAAGTTCAAGAACCAGTAGCTGCCAAGCAACAACCGTCGGCCTCGCAAACAAAGGCCCCAAAGACTGTAAATGCACCACAACCTGCTCAGCCAACCGTTGCAGCACAATCTAAAAAAGAAACATCTACACAATTTAAACAAAAATCACACCCAAAAAGAACTACTGCGGCAAGAAAATCTAAATTTGAAGCAGTAAAAAATGCTGATGCATCATTAAAAATAGCTGTTCCTGGTGCAAAACAACCAGCAGTTGTAGAGCAAAAACCTATACCAACAGTAAATATGTCTATGCCACCGGTACGCTCTGGTACTGAAAGACAAAAATTAGAAAACAGTATGGATAAAGCTTCTGAGGCAAGTGATACTGCTCCTCTTGGCATCCAAATACCAGTAAACGTAGAACCAGAGGTAGAGGCTACAAAAAATGTGGCACCTGCAGTTGCGCAACCTGTGCAAACGCAACCTCGTCAATTTGAAACAGTGCAAGATCCTGTGCGTATGGCTGAACCAGAAGTGGTAGCCGATAATCCCGCAGATGTGGGTACCGCACAAGCTGCGCAAGCTTGCGCGGTAACATCAAATGCTACAGTTGTGCCTACCAATACTAAACAAATTCGTGTAGCAACAAAGCTTGTTGATGAGCTTGGGAAAATGATGTCAGATATGTTTAAAACAGCGCCAGTAAATCCTGTACATAAAGCCTTAAAAATGCCAAATCAAGCGCCGCAAGGTGTTGATAAATCGTTGCAGCAAATGGCAAGGTTAAGCAACACAGCCGCGCAGCACAATTTAAAACCGTGTATTGTTGGTGCAGATTTTATGCGCGAAGCATTTGGTATAGATACTCAAGTGCCAAGTGTAATGACAGATAAACGTAATAATGTAATTGGTATTGTCGGTAAAAAAACAGCCCAAGGCTTTGTTTCGTGTTTATTTAATGAAAAAATTGTAACTAAAGTAGCGCGTCAAATGCTTACAGCGCAGGGTCACACTGGTAAATTAGAAGGTGTCTATCGTCCGCAAATGACTGCCGGCAAACAAGTTGTTGCAGCGGGTAACTCTCGCCAACAGCCGGACATCTTTGTGTTTGGTTCTAAACAAGATGCACCATTTATGGGGAAAATTAAGAATTTTCTTAGTGGACTCAATACTCCTGCATTTGCAAAAACTGCGGCTACGTTTCAATTGCCTACAATTGCAATTGTGCAAGCAGGCGCTAATGTACCGCAATTAGAAAATATCATACATAAGGGTAACCCGATTGCTCCTGCAGCAGGGCATGTGCAAGCATCCGCCGCTGCCAAGGCTACGCCGGCAAAAGTTGAAGTAGAAATAGATGCTCCAAAGAATGAGCAACCGGTAAAAAATTCTACTACCTCTACTGCAGCAGCCAAGTCAAAACCGAAAAGAACTACTACCGCAAGAAAATCTAAATTTGATGCGGTAAAAAAAGCTAGTGAAGCATTAAAATCTCAAGCCCCAGCAGAACCTGCTGCTCAACCAAACAAGCCTGCGGTGGCACCAGGAGAATCTGTTAAATCAGAAATTAGAAGTACACCTGAATCAGTTAAAGTTGATGGTGTTAAGAAGAGTGGCAATTGCGTGACTGGACAAAGTCAAATCAAAAATACGCAACCTGCAAAAGTTGAGCGTGCTGCACCGCCAGCACCAAACCGCCCTGCGCCAAAAGCGCCAGTGCGTGTTGATGCTGATCCACTAGAACAGAATAAAAATACTCGCCCAACAACAGAACCCAAATTTAATCAAGATAATGGTGGTCGTCGTGGTACTATCGACCCAGATCCTTTAAGAGGCGAACGCAATCACCGTCCAAATCTACAACAAGACGATGGTGATTATGATTTATCCGGGTTTCCTGAAATGTTTGATGAGCAAATACCGCCTAAAGCTAAACCTTCTAATGTGAGTGCAGGGTCAGTTCGTGGTGGCGGTGGTGGTGTGCCATTCATTCCACCTGCTCTTAATGCAGAACCAGCTCTAACAAAAAAAGATGGTGTAGAAGATAAAGAGAAAGATACTGACAAAGATACTGATCAAAATAAAGATAAAGCCGCAGATAAGAAAAAAGAATCGGGAGTAAATGCTGATAAAACTCCTGCACATGCGAATGATGCAGATGATGCACATGTACCATCATCATATAATTATAAGCCAGATAGCAACTACCACCCTGGTTATGATCCATTAAATGGTGCAGCGCAAGAAAAAAATGGTGAGCAACCAACTAACTCATATAGGCAGCCGCGTGGTGCACAAAGACCAAACCAAGGTGATACGGCAGCAATGTCGACTGGTGCTCCAATTATACCGGGTGATATGCCAACTGCAACAGGGCAAGATGCGCAACGTAATGGTATGAGTTTACCAGATACTAAAGTAGGTAAGTTTGATGCATATGGCATAGTGTTGGATGAAAGTAACAAGAAAAATAAAGTGCACAATTCTGCTGTGCAACAAACGCAGATTGCACAACATCAGCAGGCTGCTATGCAAACACCAGCAATAGATGAATTGATGCCAGCGCAAACTACTCAACAATCGGAACCAGCGCCAACAACTGCAGGTATTTTGAGTGTCATCGGTATGATTCTAACGATCATTGTATCTTCATTGTTACGTGTTGTGTTTGCGCCGTTTAGATTATTTTAATTTAGCCGTGGTGAGCGGAGCGAAGCGTAGTAGAATTCATAAAAAGTGTTTCATAAGGTGCATGCGGGGTCTACTCGCATGTAATCTCCATTTGTTGGGGCCTAACGTAAAAGTTAGGCCTTTATTTTTTAACTTGAGGTATTGGTTTACCTTTCCAGTGTGTAACTCGTTCTTTCCCCTTAAACTCTGCTTGCTGTTTTCTTGCATTCTCAAGTTTTGTTATGGAATTTGCAACGAATTTGCCAATGTCTCCCTCTTCATCAGTCAGTAATCCTTGCGCATATATGTAATGCTGTATTTGCCCAAATGCCGGATCTTTTTTATCAATGGCGTAATAGTGCCTTAATTTCTCAATCAGTGCTTGCGCGGTTTTTAAATCATCGGATTTAAATGCTTTTTGTAGCTCTTGAATAGTCTTTGTATAGTGAAATTTACCGATTAAAAAGCTTGTTCTGAGTGACGTAAGATCGTTCTGATTAAAAGGTTCATTACCTTGATTAAAAAGATTATTTCTTGGCTTTGGTCCCAAAAGACTTACGTTGTTTTCCGGTATTAATTGCATGCTTAATTCACGTATATACTTTTCATCATTTTTATCATAATTAAAAGCACCTTCGAGCAGAATGAAATTGTGGAGTGCATCAGTAAAGCTTTTGGCTGCATAAAAGGCATTAAGCCATTTTATATAGCTTGAGGGTGTTACATGTGCTGCGAGTGGTTGTGCAAGAAATAGTATGATGCATATGTTGAGTAATATGTGCGTTTTTGACATCATTTACTCTTTCGTATTAATCCATCTCTTCTGCGCCAGTTGGCTTGGTAGGTGCTCCAGCCGGAGCAGATTCTGATGTTTCTGGTTCTTCAGGTGCTGCTGTTACGGCAGGTGTAGTTGGTGCTGGAGTAGGGGTTGCAGCACCACGTATTGGTTCACCTGCTCTGCGCCCTGCGGCTTTTTGCTTTGCATCGTATTGAATATTATAGATTGAACGTCTAAATTTATCAGAAAGAAGCTCATATGCTTCACCAATAGGCTTAAATAGATCGGTATATTTTAAACGTTCTGTTGGATGTTTATCGGGATGTTCTGTTTTTGCTAATTGTCTATACGCCTTTGTAATTTCTTGCGCTGTAGCATCTCGATTAGTCTTAAGAATTGCATAGTAATCTTTAAATACTACCTTTTCTCCTGAAATTTCTTCTATGAATCTATCGCATTCTTCTATGATTGTTGCGGCGAATGCATTAATATCATCAATAACTTTTTGTGCCTCATCTTCATCGCCGTTATATCGTTTTGCAATATTTGTTTTTTCATCTTTTGCCCTTTCGATTATCAAAATCGCATAAGTTTTTATTTCTTTAAAAAGGCTTAATGATTGTGATGTATTTTGATCAGACTGTGTATTGGCTATCGATAGAGCTTCTTGCAGGACCTGGCGCAGTTTAAAGGTAGCGTTATCAAGTAATTTTAAACCGTAGACCAATCCAGCCTTAATGTTAGCTTTACCCGCAGCAAAGCTTGCTTCATCAATAGTTTGTTCTTTAATCATTATCACAATTTTTTTGCGCACAGCTTCAAGATTCGTTGCATGTGTCGCATTTTGTATTTCTGTTATGAGTTTTAGTTCTTGCGCAGAAAGCGCTGTTTTATTATTGTTGAAATAAATATCCAGATCTGCGCTTTCGCGTAAAATTTTTGTGTAAGCTTCTAGTACTGGTTCGAGTTCATTGGCTTCTTGCGCCACTTGGGTGAGCTCGCTGATTTTTTTGGCATGGCTCACAATTGCTTGCGTATGTGCAGAGAGATTGCCTGGTCTAGGTGCCGGCTGTGCAGCCGTTGCCGATGCAGGTGCAGGTTTGGGTTGGCTTGGTTGCGGTGCTTGTGCGCGTCTTTTTTCTTGATCGGCTGCCGCATCTTTCGCATCTGCTATACCTACTTTAATCATTCGATTTAACTCGATTTTCATGCCTGCGATTGCTTTTGGCCACGTTTTATAGTGTCTAATCTCACCAAGCTCAGGTTTACTGAGAATGTCTTCCAATATTTCGGTTTTTTCTTGGTTTTGCTCATAAAATTCTTCTGCTTTTTTAAGCCATTCTAAAGCTGATTGTGCACTTGCTGCTTTAAATTTGAGTCTTGTTCGTGCTGCAATTGAAGAAAGATTCTCAACTCTTTCCCAGAAATATACACCCTTTGCGGTAAGCGCATCTTTTTCAAGAGCTGCGATTGTTGGTAGCCAGCCTTGATCGATGGGCACCTGCGGGGTTGAGCCACGGTTAGCAATGCCTTTTAACAACCCTAGATTACCTTTATTCTTATCATAAAATGCACGTACTATTTTTAATTCATCTAAGATTCGATCAGCCTGTTCTATTAGTACTGTTGGATCGGCGATGATTCTTCTTCTAATATTAAACAGAGTGGTCCAGGCAGTTTGTACTTGGCTCTGAGTTACTTCTTTTTCTGGTGCTTGTGATTGAGGTGCTGGTACTGGAGATGCAGCTGGGGCATATGCTGGCGTAATTGCAAGGATTAAATCTGCTATTTTTTTACGTAACATCCGTAAAAAATCTGGTCCAAATTCCCTAAAATCAACGAGTAACTGCTGGTTGCCCAAATATGTGCTGATATTGCCAAGGAGTCTCGGATTAGTTTTGAAATCGTACTGATAGGCACCCTCTAATGTGATGAAATTAACAGACATGGTAGCAATTTTATCAACCGCTCTCATGTCACTGTTGTACGCATCATTAAATGCTTTCAACAACGTTGCGTAACTCTGCGGTGTTACATTGGCGGTAATGCCAGAATAGATGAGTAGCACCATCAGGCCGATAGTGCGTAAAAAAGATACCTTCATAGACTATCTCCAGCTTTACAAATACGGATTTGCTTTTTCCGGTTCACGCGGTGGCAGTGGTTGCCATACACCACGTTGCTGCTCAAGCCGTATTCTTCGTTCTTCTCGTTCTTTATTAAGTACGCTTAATTCAACATCCCATTCTGCAAGAGTTTGATTAAAAGTAGCAAGGGTTTGCGTAAGTTCTGCAACTCGTTTGACGCGTTTGGCGATCCAAGCAGATGTTAATCCTGTTTTTTGTGCGTGTGCTGCTGGTATTTTTGCAAGATCATTAAGAATTTTTGTCAACGGTGGTAGTGCAGTAAGTGATAGGAGTAATGATTTTATGGCACCATTTAATTGCACAAAAATAGGTGCTCGACTTCCCGGCGCAATGCCTTCCCACGATGCAATTGCGGTGCTACCTGCTATTGCTGCTTTATCGGCATCTGCAATGCGAGTCTCTATTTGTTGCATGGTTGCCGTAAGAATTTTCGGGTTGGCAAAGGTGATGTGCAGTTCTCGTAAATCATTGAGTTGATCTGCGAGTTTTGAAATCCATTGTGCAGGTGATGTTATATGCAGTTGTTGTACGATGGTGCCAATATATTTTGAATCCTGTTTATCGTAGTTGTAGGCGCCTTGCAGGAGAATAAAATTATGAGCGGCTGTCGCAAGATCGCCCGCTTTTTCTGCAGCATTGAAGTTGTGCACCCACGTTGCATAGCTGTGTGAGGTGATGTGGGGTAAGGTGATCGAGAAAGTAAAAAGGAATAACCAAAAAAAATATGATGTATTGATCATTGTCTCCCGTATTTGCTTAAAAGTATCTCTCTACCGTTCGTGGTGAGTGTTTTTTGCGTAGCAAAAAATGTATCGAACCATCAATCCGAATAAAAAAAATATTTAAAATTTTTTCAAAGGAGCATGGTTCGATACATTTTACTCACTTCGTTCGTAAAACACTCACCACGAACGGGATTTATATATTTTTGCTTAGATTGGGTTTGCATAAGCAAAATCTAACAAAGCAGGTGATATCCAAGGCAAGACTTTTTCCTAAAAAGAGAGGCGGGCTCAATTCGTACATGAACTGAGCCCGCCGTTGTTACATTGTTGTTGCGGTTATTATTCTGCTGCTGCTTTAAGCTCTTCTATTTTAGCAAGAACGGCTTTTCCGCCAGCTGCTTTGGTAAGTCCTACAAGTAGGGCAAGATTTTCATAGAATTTAAAATTCTTGTTAGCTCCTGTTTGAAGGTTCTGTATGGTTGCAAGAATGTTTGCTTGCGTTATTTTCGTCGGATCAGTTATCGCGAGCTTGTTTGCTATTGGTGTAAGAGCTCTGATATCATCAGCGGAAAGAGCTAGGGGAGTTGCTACGGGAGCGGCTGAAGCTGCTGTTGGTGTTGCTTCAGGTATTTTAGCTCTTGGACCTATAAGCTCCGCTACTTTAGCAAGAACAGCTTTTGCCCCTGCAGTCTTGTTAAATCCTACAGCTGTAGCAGCATTGACATAGAATTGATAATTCTTATTAGCTCCTGCTTGAAGGTTGTTTATTGTTGCAAGGATGTCTGCTTGTGTGATTGTACCCGGCATTTGTAGGGCGCTGCCGATTTGATTATATGCTTCTTGTAACTCAGCTGAAACTCCTGCTTGAGCTGCTGGTTTAGGCGTAGGCTTTGGTGCTGATCCGGCTGCGGCTTTACGTTCAGGCTCTTCTGGTTTGCCTAATTTTTTGTCTATAGTTGCAACGGCTGCTATATAAACCGGCATCTTATTTTTCATTGCTGTGAGTTTTGCTTTTGTTTTTTCTATATAATCGCTAGCACCCTTTATATCAGTTAATGGCATTTCATTAACACGCTTCACGGTTGTCCAATATTGCGTTGCAGGACCCTGTTGCCCAGCTTTTAACACACCTCCAACTTGCCCAATTAATGGTTTGATTTGGTCACCAAGCCCAGCCAGGTCCGTTGGCTTTGCCGCGTTAATTTTTGCTACTGCTACATCAGCATCCGCAAAAGCTTTTTCGAGCGCGGCTACCCATAGATTAATTTCTGCTTGTTCAGATTCAAAAGTAGTACCTACGGCAGCGGTAGCTCCAGCGGCTCCTTTCTTTTTTTCTTCTTGAGCTCTTCCTGCTGCGGCAGCGGCTGCAGGTGCTGGAGTTGGTTGTGGTCCTCGAGCTGCTGAGGCTGACTTTGGTGCTTCCGTTTTTGTTGCGGAAGCTTGTGCTTCTTGAAGTTTGGTTGTTAGATTTATAAGAAGTTCTGAAAGCGTTGAAGCTTCTCCCACAAGGCCATTCTCGTAGAGATGTTGAAAAATTTCACCGCTTTTAACCTTATCTGATTCTACTTGATCGTTCCACGATGCTATTTGGGTTAACTCGTCAGATGCACCAGCGAAATCTGGTGGAGTAGCCTTCAGCGCAGTATTAAAGTTGTTGATAGCATCTGCATATTCGTCGCGACTTTGCGTATGCAATGAAGAGGACAGCATAAGACATGCTAATCCTGCTATTAGTATTCTCGTTTTCATAGACATTCTCCTTTTTGGTTATTCGTGATTCTTTTCATTGGTAGTACGAATCGGTTGATTGTGATTCTTAATTACTTCAAAATCATACGCTGTTTGTACAATATACTCTAATACTGAATAATGTGGGCGCCATGCAAGAGATTGTTGTGCTTTGTTTGAATCTGCAACTAAAATAGATGGATCTCCGGAGCGTTGTGGTGCGTTTATTACCTTAATTTTGGTGTTGGTAACCTGCTCAATGGTAGAGACCATTTGTTGTACTGAAATGCCGATGCCGGTTCCCAAATTGAAGCTATCAGATCTGTTGCCTGCCTCAAGATATTCAAGTGCGCACAGATGCGCTTGCGCTATATCGCGTACATGTAAAAAATCGCGCAAGCATGTGCCATCGGGTGTTGGGTAATTGGTACCGAAGATAGTAAAGGGGGTACCATTGAGTGCTGCGCGTAGCACCAACGGAATCAGATGTGTTTCTGGCTGGTGTTGTTCACCTAAATTGTATTCTGGTGTTGCGCCGGCTGCATTAAAATAGCGTAGTGCAATATATTGCAAGCCATAAGCGTGTGAGCAATCTTCGAGTATTAATTCCACCATCAGTTTTGTTCTGCCGTAGGGGCTGATCGGATTTTTTAGATGATCTTCGGTGAGTGGCAATTTTTGGGGCACACCATACACAGCGCAGCTTGATGAGAATATGAACTTGTTAACATTATGCGCGCGCATAGTGGAAAGGAGCGTGGTTGTTTTGCCCACATTATTTTCATAATACCGGAGCGGATCTTTAACCGACTGCCCAACTTCAATAAAGGCAGCGCAGTGCATGACGGCCGTTATGTTGTGTTTGGTGAAAATTTCATGCAGCAGTTGTGTGTTGGCGAAATCGCTTTGGTAGAAAAGGGGGGTGATATTCGGGGTCCCCAAGCGAGCATCCTCGCTTGGGGAAACATCAACAATAATAACCTGATACCCTTGCTGCGCGAGCAACAAAGAAATATGTGAGCCGATGTAGCCAGCACCGCCGGTAACAAGAATTGAAGGTTTATTAACCATACTTTTTTTAAGGAGTTGAAATGTTATTCAACTCTACTTTTTTGTACACTCTTTCACAACCGTTTTTAACGTTTACGTCGGCAATGACCATGGCGGTGTCCACCGCCACCACCGGTGCCAGGATGACAGTGCCATCCTTTTCTATGGCCCACACCACCATGCGTAGGCTGCCAGTCTGGATTTTTGGAGAGCCTTTGTTGTGCAACTGCTATGGCCCGTTTAGCATGTTCGCCGCCAGCATTAAGTGACTGAATAGATCGCATCATGCCCTCTACTTTAGAGCCCCTCATCCCGCCTTGTCTGCCCATACCTCTTCGGTGCCCTTTGCCGTGTTGGCGAACTTGTTGGATGGCAGGCTGGTTTTGTGAAACGAGTGGTTGATCTTTGGCAAGAAGTTTTACCGCATCACTGCGCAGATAATCGATCACCTCTTTTTGTTTAGCCTGATTTGCTGCATCGGCTGCTATAAAGCCTTGTAATTTGGTGAGTTCAGCCTGCGCTGCGCCAGCATTTTTCGCAACAATAGCGGTATAAAACGCTGTTATAGTTTGAGCGTATGCTTCTTTGGTGCCTGCTGCGGCTGGTGCGGCTGCCGGTGCGGCTCCTGCGGCTGGCGCCGCTGCAGCCGCTTTGTGAAAGCCTGCTTTCGCGTGTGCAATAAAGGTAGCTGTATCTGCAACCCATTTTTTCGAGTCTTGTTTAAAACCAATTGCCTTATAAGCTTCTTCGCCGCCTGCGGCTTTTAATGCAGCAAGAATTTCAAGAAATTTTGCTTCAAGTTTAGCCAAATTTGCTTCTGTTTTGCCGCCAGCTTTGTGATAATCTAACGCTTTATAATCAGCAAATGCTTTTTTGAAATCGTAGGCAGGTTTTGCTCCCGCGGCCCCCTTTTTTAGGAGCTCTTTCTTTTTTATATCTTCAAGTTTTGTACGTAGACCTCCAATACGCTCTGCGAGGGTTTGGCCTGGATTAAGGATGAATTTTTCTCTTAATTCTTCTTCAAGCGCATCAAAACCTGCTGTGTCTTTATCTTCCGCATAATGCTTATCTAATGCTGTTAGTTGATCTCCCGCATCTGCAAACTGTTTTTTTGCAAGCGCTTTTATAAATGCATCGATTGCCTCTTTATATTCACTTGCGTCTGGAGCAAAGAGCATAGTTGGTAGCAGTATGGTGCAGATAACTACTATTTTTACTAATTTCATTTTCATACTTCTCCTGTAAATGATTAACTAGCAAATATTGCTTGGATATCCATAATACGTTTTAATGCTTGCTTGGCATCATCTTGCGCTATCGTTTTAACTTGGTCTAACGTAAGCAGTATATTTTTTACTTTGCGCCGTGCATTGACCAAATCTTTTTCACCTACATCTTTAATCCATTGTTCAAGACCACCAAGCCGTTCTTTTAAATCAACTACTGAATAGATCTTAAATTCTGCCATCGCGCTTTTAAAATCAGCGAGTTCTGCGGCTGCCGGTGCGGCATCTTTAAGGTGGCCGATATCTTCTTTGAGGGTGTTAGCAGATAGGCCAAGATCTGTAATATCTTGTTTTAATGCTGCAAGTTGTGTTGCTGCTGGGCTTGCTTTTGCAGCTTTATCTTCTGCTGCTTTTTGCGCAGTTTGGGCCTTTTTGAGTTTACCTTCAGCACTTTTTTGCGCGGTTAATGCCGTTTTGAGTTTTGCATCTACCGCTGCTTTGTCTTTTTTTACTTTGGCAAGCTCAGCTTTAGTTTTTGTAAGTTGCGCGGTAACATCTGTGCATTGATCTGATGTAGCTACACTTTCTTGTGGCGTAGTACTTTGATCATCGTCTGTTGGCGCTGTAATGAGCATTGTAGTATATAGAAGGCTATGTACTATAAGTACTACAATAAGACGGTTATGTTTCATAATTCTCCTCAATCGCTTTTTATTTTGGTCCAAGTACTTGAGCTCGCAAACTCTCTATTAATGCATCGTTAATTCTTGGCGTGCCAGTAATCTCTGAGCTTATATGTTTGAAATCATTTCCCTTAAATTTTGCATACCAGCTATCGATTATAGTAAATTGTAGTTCGGCAGTATCGCGATCTTTTGCTACCAATGCATTTTTTAAAGCTTCATAGGCGGTTATAAATTCATCCATGTCTTTTTTTGTTACTTTTTCTGGAGTTCCTGCCTGAGCTCTTGCAATTGCCGCTCTATCTTGCGCAGTCGGTTCAGTCGGACCTCTTGTGGGCCCACCATTTTCTGCTAATGCTGCTTGGATTGCGGCTAAATCTTCTCGGGTTGGTGAAGCAGGACCCCTTCTTGGTGGAATGCTTGTTGGATTTTCAGCTAATGCCGAAAGAGCTCCATTGATTACTTTATCGAGTGCGGTTAGAACTTTAGCTTGTTCGGTAACCCAGGTATCTGAAATATCATAGTCTGTTCTTGCTCTGATGGCATTTTTGCTATATTCACCTGCGATTGATTTATGAATACGTTGAGCCTCTTCAAGTGCTTGTTGTGCAGTTTCTAATATTGCAGCTGCCTCGAACGACTTTTTTGCGAGTGCTGTATAAAATCTGCTTACTGTAGGTGCTTGATTGGGCTTTTGGGGAGCTGAGCCCATGAGAAGGTTAACTTCGGCAACATAGTGATCATAGAGATTGATGCGTTGTTGGCCTTTTGGTAATGCAGTTGTGGGTGGAGTTGGTTGTGCGCGTGGCATACCAACAACAATTGGTTGACGTTGAATGCTATTTAATAAATTTTTTAATAGATTGATGAAGTTCATATTCATTTTTATGTCCATGCTTGGTTGTGCTTTTTGTAAAAGTGCTGTTACTACGTCAAAATTTTGTTTTTCCTGCGTGAGGGCGTAGTAATAAGCACCTTCTATCTTAATGAAATTTTCTAGTGCTAGTGCATAGCGGTTACTTACTTGGGCATATAGAAAACTTTGGAGCCATGTTTCGTATGCTTGAGGTGTGACATTAGCAAATAAAATGGGACTTATGAACAATAAGCCATAAAAACTTTTATAGAGCTTCATATCTTTCTCCTTTTATTCCATGACCCTACCACGCTGTTTTTTTATTTATCAATGAAATTAATCAAGTTTTCTAAAATAAGATTTTACGGCAACGTAGGTGAGCTTAAATAGGTAATAAAAAAAAGTTCAATGATTTTTTATGCAGAGAGCTTCTTATGGTTGGTATCGGGCAGAAAAAGAGGGAGCTTGTGCTCCCTCGTAAGTTCAATTGACAATATAATGTTGTTTACTCAGGTACCACCTCAACGCCACCTGTTCCTGCTGCTGCGCCTGCTGGTGCTGCTGCCGGACCTGCTGCTGGTGGTGGAGTTGATGGTCGCGCTGGGCCTGCTGGTGCTGCTGCGGGAATTGCATTGCTGGAGTCTTGTAATGTTTTAAGAGCATCGGTGACGCTATTCACATAGTCATCATCGACCCCGGCATCTTGTGCAGCTTTTTTATTAGCGGGTTTTGCATATTCCGTTTTTATTGTTTCAAATATAGTACGTGCATTATTAAGTGCAGATTCTGCATCTTTCTTACTGGCAGCTGTTACGGCTGCATCTACAGCATCCGTATAGCGCGTAAGGTTAGCCATAGCTTTAGCAAAGTCATATCCTGCCGCTGGTGGTGGGCTTGCCGGTCGCGCTGGACCTGCTGCTGCTGGTATAATAAGATCGTTAATGCTTTGTATGGCATCAGCTGTATCCTTAATAAGGATTGCTACATCGGCAGCAGTTAAAGGGACCGCGGCAGCAGCTTTTGGAGAGCTTACTAATCCTTGTTGAAGTTCAGTAATAATAGCTTGCGCCTTTTTAAGATTTGCGAGTGCTGTGGTTTTTAATGGGGCTGTATCGATTGCATCATCATCCAGCTGGCCCATAATTGGATCCCTCAATGCATTAAATGCCTCAATTCTATCATTGAAGTCTTTGTCCGTCCATGGCTCTACTGCTGGTTTTGCTGGACCCGCTGCTGCCGGTGCTGTCGCTTTAGCTGCCTTAATCATTCCATCAAGTACATCGAGCTCTTTATACAACGCAGCTACAGTTTTTTGAAGTTTAGCTGCTGTTATGACTTCTGCTGAAGATCTCTTTAACGCATCATCAAAAGTAGCAACGGCTCCTATCGCTTGCCCAGATTCTTTCTCTGCATTTTTAAAGTTTACGGGAAGAAGTTTAGCACCAATAGTTTTTCTAAGCTTATCAATGGCAGCATTTGCTTGGTTATAAGCATTGACAAGTGCGGCAACAGCAGCGGCATCAACCTTTGGCTTACCTGGGCCAACTGCTTTGGCAGTAGCATCGTCAACTAATTTCTGTGCTGCGGCTATAAATGCTGCGTCAGCGCCAGCTGCTGTGCGGTTAGCCGGTGATGCACCCTTGATTGTAGTAAGCGCATCGATAAGATCTTGTACCGCTTTAGGAGCAGGTACGTTCCCCTTTCCTAATGCAAGCTTAACTTTTGCAGCTGCTGATGCAGGAACTGCAGGATTGGCTTGCTCTACTGCCATCATCAATGGTGTTTTGACTGGACCGGCTGCGCCTGCGCCCTTTTTGTTGGCGGCGCGGGCATTATCTACATATTGTTGTGTCCTTGTAAACCATTGTGGCCATGTGAAACCAGTGTTTGTCATGCCAGTTGGATTTGCAGCACGAATCTGCCCTATTAAGACTTCAATCCGTTTAAGACTTGCTTCATCAGTTCCTGGTGTTGTATCAGCTTCGTCTTGTAGAGCATTGACATCAACTGCGGGAGCGCCGGCGGCTGGTTTGTTAGCATCAAAGTAGTCCATCAGCTCCTGAGCCTTTGGTCCCCATGTAGGATCCAACCTGTACTCTGAGTTTCTCGCCATTGCTGTTGCAATAGCTTCTAAACGAGCAAGATCAACAGGAGTTGTAGTGCCCGAATCGATAAGTGCTCTAGCTTCTGTATACAAGTCGTTCAATATATCAAGATCGGTCTTTGCTGGAGCACCGCCACCGCCGCCGCCACGGCCACCTGCAGCAGGTCCTGCTTTGGGTGCTGATGTTTTTAGGTTCGCAACAACCTTATTTTGTTGGGCAAGCCAGGTTGGGGTAATTTTGTTGTCAGCTGCACCAGAAGGATCTTTTCTACGTTCACCTGAAAGATAACTAAGTTTATTTTCTACTTTTTTAATTGCTTTAGCTTTGTCTGGTGCTGTAGCTACGGCTGTTACGAAATCGTTATACTCATTTACCTCATCAGCCCAGTCAATAGCTTTGAGTATTGATATTTGTCCAAACATCAATGCACTCAAGAGTACAATCAATATTTTTTTATGTTTCATGATCATATCCTTAATAGATTAGATTATATTCTTAAAACGAGAATCCAAATTTTGCCCATGCTAACCAGCGACTGAGTGCGGTGTTATCGAGTGCAAATTCATATGACGCACCAAGACCGACAAATGGCGGGTATTCTTTATCATCCCAACGAGCGCCAGCGCTAGCATAGAATGTATGTGCAATTACACCAGGGTGTGCTGCCGAGCGCAGATCAATATCTTCTTCTTTGATTGCGATAAATTGTGGGCGTAAAATGCCACCAGTGAGTACTTTATCAACAGTTGGTACCTCTCCCCGATCAGGAACCGGTATTTGTTGAACACCAATCAAACGACGAATATTCGCATTTGATGCAGTAAATGCCTTACCTGTATCAGCGGCCACACCAGCTGTCTGGTTCACATCAGTTGAGTCAAAACCTGCAATACCAGGACCAACTTTCCAACCAGGGCATAATTCTACTTTTTCAGTAGAACGGGCAAAGAAGTTGTAACCAACTTCACCTTGGAATGTTTCACCTTTGTAGACTAATGCAGAGTTACAGTTAACAACGGTGCGTGGCGTTACGCGCATATCTTGTGTGAAGAAGTTAATACCTGGTTGGATATCAGCAATGGCCGTTTTGGTTGAATCTTCATAGACCCAGAGGTAACGGCTCCATTGATTATTGATCAAATCAAAAGAACGTTTTTGTGTGTTAGAAAATAAATATCTGCCATCATAATCACATTCAAACCATAAGCGGCCTGCATTTTCATCTGATTGCCAGATTTCAAAACCACAAGAACCGCCGACCATGAAGCCAAAGTGTTTGTTGTTACCAACGATTGGTTCAAAGATAAATTCACCTTTAGGGCGAGTGCCTGTAGGGAGTACTACGCCAATATAACCTTCTGAATAACACATTTCTTCGCGTGTGCATTCATAGCCGAGCTTAACTTCAATATCAGCTAAGCCCCATTTAGTTAAAGCACCGCTACAATCTGAGCTTGTGCCTGATCCACAATTTGAGCTTGAGCTTGTGCTTGATGCTATTTTACCAAAATTGAACTGTTTGGTGGTTGCTGTATCATCGATGCCTGGGTAAGTAAAGTCATCAGCTGCGCTTATTGGTCCCCAGTTGAGTACCGGATCGCCTTGGAGTGCTGAGCGCATATTTGCTGCGAAACCAGTAGGTGCAGTACCGCCTGCATCGGTAATAGTTTCATCGAATCCTAAATCATTTTTCACCCGCATGATTGGGGCAGAAATGCTCAAGAAGAAACCTTTATCTTCATCTTCTTTGGCAAATGATTGGCGATAGCCTAAACCAAGACCAAACACTGTTTGTTTTGGTGCAAATTTGATGGTACTTTGAAAAGTAGTTGGTCGCTTTACACCGCCAATAGTACGGTTGAAAATGCCTAACGCGGGATTCATGGTATCGGTTAATATACCAAAATACGTTGCCAATAAGTCTAATGTGCCGTCACTAGCTGCTGCTGAATTAGGTTCACCTACAACCAATGATGTTTTGCCAAATGGCATAAAAAATTTTGCTAGTTTATTATCAGAGCAACCATCTCCTGATGATTTACCCCCAAATACTACAAATTGCAGTGCGCCGCCTACGCCATCTACCCGTGCGTGAGAGCGTTCACCGCGAAACTGCGAAACCATTTCTGGTGCCATTGATTGAAATTGTGGACGTACAGAAAAGAATGTTTGGCTGATTGCGTCGTTGCCCATGAGGCTCGGCACAATGCTCAGAACGCCGGCGACGCTCAGAATGTATGGAGACAGTTTAAATAGCTTCCTCATAATCCCTCCTTCTTAGGGTTATATGGTTAGTTGGACTTTTATACTCGGCTCGCTGTTGCTAAGGCGAAGCGGGCCTTACGAATATTATGTTCTTAACATCATTGTGATTGATAAGTCAAATTTTTGTTTGACATTTTTTTTAATCAAGCACCATCTATTATTGTCTGAGGCCCATTAACATTTGTGCAAAATTGTATAAGCTCGATGGGTAGGCCTAGTAAATAGATTGTCATATTCTTCTAATCCCCAGCTGCCCTGAGCGAGCCGCAAGGCGACGAGTCGAATGGTAAATCATAGTACAGGATTTCATGGATTCGACTCTGCTCCGCTTCGCTCACCGCGGTTTAATTTGGACACTGAATGATTACCAAAGTTAAAGGTACGCAAGACTTTTTAGATCTCACCTTGTTTGATTTTGTTATCGATCAAATCAATCAACATTTAAAAGTGCATCATTTTACTTCTATTGCAACTCCCATCTTAGAGTCAACGGAATTGTTTAAACGTTCACTTGGCACATATACTGATGTAGTAAATAAAGAGATGTTTACCATTAATACTGGCCCTGAGGGAGAAAGTATTTGTCTGCGCCCGGAAGTGACTGCACCGATCATGCGCGCATTTATGGAACACAACATCCAGCATACGCCGTGGAAGGTATTCACCTGGGGACCGATGTTTAGATATGAGCGGCCGCAAAAGGGCCGTTATCGCCAATTTCATCAAGTGAGTATCGAAATAATTGGGGCGCAATCGATTGCGCATGATGTTCAGTTATTGACGTTACTCGATCGATTTTTCAGGCAAACGTTAAAAATGAATAATTTTGCGTTGCTTATTAACTTCTTGGGTTGCCCTGCAGATCGACAGATATTTAATGAAAAGCTGCGTATTTTTTTAAATGGCGTTGAAGATAAAATTTGTCCAAATTGTCGTGAACGGAAAGAAAAAAATATTTTACGCGTGTTTGATTGCAAAGTCGAAACCTGTAAAGAAATTTACCGCTTAGCGCCACACACTACGCAACATTTGTGTCAAACATGCAGCGTAGAATGGCAAACATTGCAAGATGCTTTGCAACTACTATCTATTACCTTTGCGGTAGCACCAACTTTGGTGCGTGGTCTTGATTATTATACAAAAACGGTTTTTGAATTTGTCAGCGATAATCTTGGCGCACAAAATGCGTTCTGTGCTGGTGGTCGCTACGATCCTCTTTTTGAACAGTTGGGTGGGAAAGAACCGTTACCATCCCTGGGCGCTGCCATTGGTATTGAACGGTTGCTCTTACTTCTCGAACCACTTAAAGATCAGTTGCCATTACCGCAATTGCCAGCGTTACATGTAATTGTGCCTATGGGGCCCGAACAGCAGATGCTGGCATTGTTACTTGCCGATGAGTTATATGCACATAACCTCTGCACGCAAGTTTTACTTGATGGTGCCTCGATGAAGAGTATGATGCGCACCGCCAATAAGTTGGGCGCACAGTTTTGCTTGATTTTGGGATCTGAAGAGCAACAAAATAAGCAAGTGACGGTCAAAAATATGGTGACTGGTGCTGAGGAAAAAATGTTGCAGGTTGAGTTGGTTAGATTTTTGAAAGGGTAGCGAAAGAGAAGGATATGATTGATAATAAGATGATCGAAGAAGTAAAAAATAGACTTATTAAAACCTATAATCCTGTTGAGATTAAGTTTAAGTGCTTCTTTTTTTCTTTGTTTTTTGAGTAGAGCCCATTACTGGTGCCTTTTTAATATCGGCAAGATATCCCTTAAAAACGCGTTCTTCATCATGCAAGTTACGTTCTGTCATATTTGTTTGTTTGGTGATACCAGGAATTGCTTTAAATTCATTCAAGCCGTCTAATCCTTGTTGCATATTTTCACGAGCATTTTCTTTTTCTTGTTCTGTTTTAAAGCCACGAATTAAAGCTGCTCGTCCATTACTAAAAAATTTTGAGTAGCGCTCTGCTTTAATGGCGAGTTCTTCTCGTGTAAATTTTACAGCGGGAACTTTTTTGTTGGGGGTAGCGATAAGTGTTGTATCAATACTGAGAACACTTGCAATGCTGAGCATATAAAAAGGTACCATATATTTCATCATAACTCTCCTTCTTCAAATGTGGTTGTGTTATTTAACCGTATTTTTAACAAAAGGATGATTTGTAAGTCAACTTTTTGTGCGGTGATTAGAGATGAAAGCTTTGTTTCAAGTAATACATTGCCCACACTACCACAATCATAAACAACAACGAATCGGTACGATCTAAAAACCCACCGTGGCCTGGCAATAGTGTGCCGGAATCTTTAATGCCTGCACGGCGCTTGAGCCATGATTCAAATAAATCGCCAAAGAATGCGGTGGCGCAGACTGCCAACGCAAAGAATAGTGTAAAAAATAGTGACAGGTTCTGAACACATAGTTGTACATATCCAGTTAGTATGAGAACCGTTCCAATTATCCCACCAACCAACCCTTCCCATGTTTTGCCGGCACTTATGTTGGGTGCAATTTTATGTATGCCAATGTGTGAACCAACTAGGTAGGCAACGGTATCAAAGCTAATGGTGGTAATGAATCCCAAGAGTAGGAGTGGGCGTGCATCGGGTGTATGATTTAAAATGATGAGGAGAATAAGAGGGAAGATGAGGTAAGGAATACCAACAACCCAAAATGGGAACGAGCGGGGATTAAAAAAATGGGGCCATTCGGTGGTAATAATAAGGGTAATGATCGCTATACCCAGCAGCGACAAACAGATTGGTGGGAGCAAAAAAAATGTTGCCCAAAAGAGCAACGATAGGAGAATGAACGTTATAGCACGGTTGATGAACATTAAAACTCCGAGCCCTCAAAAGCGTGGGGAATATATGTGAGCTTAACATCAGTGCCCTCCCCCTCCACTAATGCTACATCAAAGCGACAATTTTTATCATCGTGGTTAAATCGAGCCATAAATTCCCGCGCAACTTTGATCATTTTGTGTTGCTTGGGTGAGCTTACTACTTCGCTTAAGTCAAAACCACTGTAGCTGCGCAGGCGCCGCTTAACTTCTACAAATACCAACAACTCTCTGTTGACTGCAATTAAATCAATTTCACCATACCGCTTGCGGTAGTTGCGGGCAAGAATATTAAAGCCTTGCTGTGTAAGATGGCGAGCGACTAAATCTTCGCCCGCTTTGCCTAAAACCGCTCGTTCTGAGCCTATCGAAGAAGGGTTCATTTAAAACCTATTCTTTGCCTTCGTCTTCTTGCCACTCATCGCTACCTCAAACTCATTGAGCCACGCGCGATGTTTTTTATCGTGATATTCAGGAAAACGTTTACCTAAATCTTCCCGCTTTTGCTTGGCTAAAACTAAGTTATTTTCTCGGGTAGCGAGCTTGCATTCTAGGGTAAGAAGACGTGGTTCGATGCCCGGCAACTTTTCTAAAAACTCTTTTTTGATGTAGTTGATCCGATTTTGTGCTGATTTGAAACTGCCGCGCGTCAAATAATGGTTAAATACATGAATTTCGTACTCCACCAGTTTTTCGCAGCATTTATTGCGGATACCGGTAACATCGCTGGCAAATTCTGCATACAGTTCACGATCCAAGAATTTTTCTGCCAGGGTGAGGGTTTTTTGAGTAAAACTTTGATCACGGTCAGTATCGAGCGTTAAATAGAAGTTAGAAAGTATTGCTTTGTAATCAACATATTCTGCTTTGCTATCACCCGGGTAGAGATTACCGAATTCTATATACAGTTTTCCTGCTTTTTCCAAATCACCACTATCAAAATGTAAATCGGCAAGCGATAGCGTAAGCTTTTTAAGCTCAGTCATATCGGTGCAGCGGGGTAATGCCTTTTCATAATATTTTATCGCTGATTCTTTTTGTCCTGCAGCAAGCTGTTTTTCTGCCATCGCTATAAGATCATCATACGACATTTTACTGATTGTTTTGCGTGGCTCAGCTACAATTTTCGTTTTGCTCTTCTTCTTTTTTTTAAATTTACCGGGCTTTTTCTTTTTAGGCGGCTTTTCTGCTTCAACGTCTATCTTTTCTGTATGTACGAGGTGCTCTGCCTCAGGATAAGAATAGTTTGTTACCGGGTTAGGAAGTGTTGCTGCCGCTTGTGCCACATTGAATTCTGTCGCTTTTTGCTTGGCGAGCACTGGTAGGAACAGGCTGAGAGCCATAAGGAAGAGTTTCTTTTTGGTCATGAGAGTACTGCTTTTAAACTGGATTTAAAATTGAATAGTTCCACATTACCACAAGCGGACTGGATCGGCAAGGCGGGGGGTGGTTTATTAGGATGATTACTAGGATGTACACATGAGGCGTAAGCATCCTCGTAATCGTCCTAGTTCCTTGAAAGTAAAGGGCTCTATAAAAAAGGTTTGGCACTTCAGAAAAAGACCCATGCAGTGGCTATGTGGAAAGTTAAAAATAATAAAAATGCGGTATGCTATATGTAATAAACGTATTTTTTTAACATTCAAGGAAACGCATATGAATTATCGCATCGTATTACTCGTAGGGCTTGTCAGTTTTATTGCGGGAATTAATGCCAATGAGCCAGCCAAAGAAGATCCGACCAAGCAGATCAAGAGGGCCTACTCCTTTAATGGATTTGAGGGAGTCAAGCTTGGTGGTGCCGTAGACGCAATAGTAACTATTGGTGATACATTTGAAATTCAGCTTGAAGGCCGCAAGCAAGATATTGAAGCCATGGTAGTAGAAAAAGATGGAACAACTTTAGTGATTCGGCCAAAGGCAGATTCTTGGTGCATTGATTCTGTCCAGGGTAGACATGAGGTGAATTCTATTGGGGGACGTGCTGTTCCAGGAGATGTAGTAGGCGATGTTACGATTGATATGAGAAGGGGGGATATAACAACAGTTGTAAATGGTCGAGGAAATACTATTGTGAGCAATGGTAACGCAATTGCATGTGGGGCAGGAGCGGTTGCATGTTCAAATGGACGGTGTGTAAGAAGTAATGGTCCGTGTGTTTCTACCGCCGATATTGGTAAAAATAGTTCTGGCCAAACAGATTGTCTGCAGCCGGTTCGCGCTACCATTCAATTACCATTAGTTGTCTACTTAGCCGCGCTTTATGGGAGTTCCATTGACGCAAAGGGCTTAAAAGGGAGAGACCTTAAAGTCGATGCTACTCGCTCGGGCAAAGTTACGGTAGCAGGTAGTTGCAATGGGCTGACGATTAAGGCTGCGGAGTCTAGTGCTGTAGACGCAACAGATTTACAAGCCGGCGATGCAACAATTAAGGCAAGCTTATCCTCAACTGTTAATGTGCCAAATATTCAAGGGGAAGATGTGGAGATAGTTGCAGAACTTTCGAGTAAGGTGACGCTGGGCGGTAGGTGTAAAGAAGTAGAAGCAAGGGCTGCTCATTCCAGCACTATTGATGCGCGTAAACTGCAAGCTGAAAAAGCTCGTGTAAATGGATCATTTACTGCAATAGCCCATGTACAGGCGATTAAAAGATTACGAGTGACAAGTTCTTTTGGTGCTCAGATTACGTATTGTGGTTCACCGGCGAAAGTGACAAAGGATAGCTCTTTTGCAGGCACTATTCATAGCAGAGCAACGTGTGAGTAAATGGGTGCATAAACTTGTGATTAAATATTAAAAAATAATAAAAATCCTGTATACTCAGCGGCACAAATTTTATTCGCCTGCGCCTTAATACCCAGCCGTTTACGGCGGAAATAAATGGCCAGGCGTCCGCCCCTTCGACTAGCGCTCAGGATAAACTCCGCAATGAAGTTAACTAGAAGGGCCCTTAGTCTTGAGCGAGCATCGCGAGACGAAAGGCTAGAGCTTCGAGAGTTTAGCTTAGAATCCTAGGCGACGGCTGGATTGTCTCCGGCGAAATTTCGCCGCGGATACCGCGCAGTTTGCTGCGCGGAGATGCGGCTTCACTTTTTAACTATGAGGGTTGCCATGAAATATGGATTGCTGAGTTTATTGTTAGTAAGCAGCACAGTTTTGGCTTCACAAGATCCTACAACAGAGCAGGTGAAAAAAACTATTGATACCCAAGCATTTACAACAGTTGATCTTGCTGGATTAGCTGATGCAACGGTGGTTAGAGGTGGCGACTCATTTAAAGTTGAGCTTGAAGGGCGCGGGCAGGATCTTGAGGTGTTGGAATTTGAACGTAAAGGTACTGCACTTGCCATTAAACTCAAGGAAGATGCGCGTGATCAAGTTAAGTGCACCAATGAGGGGGGTATGTTAACCTTACACAAAAAGGGCTTTTGGACTAAGGTAAGCAAGGACTATCAACCAGATGTATCGGGGAATGTTGATAAGAGTAAGCTCTTAATTCTGCCTCCAAAATGTAGCGATGGCAAATGTACCTATCATTTTTCACCAGCTGCATGTGTTTCAGCATGTGCTGATCAGTGTGGGTGTACCTATAAAACAGTGCGGGCGATTATTCATGTGCCGGCTGTTGATGCTAATACCGCAGATAAAGATCTTCTTCAAATTAAAATAAAAGGGATTTGCGCACAGTTGGAGATTGAAGATACAAAAGATGAAGCTAAAAAAGAACCGGTAAATACAAGCGTAAATACAACTGTTCAAACTTCAGGCGATGGAGCGGCACAAGCAGCTGCAGTGGTTATGGGTGGCCAAGGGGAAATAAATACGGCGGTCAAGGCAATATCAACAGGAAATGGTTCAGCGCAGGCAGCGGTTGGTATACAACAAACAGTTAATTAACACACCGTGATCGTAGAAATTGCGCAGCCTCTTCCTTGGATATCTTGGAAGAGGCTATTTTAATGGTGAGATTGTAGGCAGAGGCAAAAGTAAGGTCGATTGTGATGTTGTTATATTGCAAGAAAACTAGTGCAGTTACGAATCCTGCACGTTTGTTGCCATCAACAAATGGATGGTTTTTGATTATGTGATACATATACGCTGCTGCCATTTCAAAAATATCAGCATGTAAATATTGTTTGCCGAAGGTTGCGCATGGGGTGTTGATGGCTGAGATTAGTAAATTTAAATCTCGAATGCCATATAAGCCTTCGAATTTTACGATTTGATCTTTATGTATGTCGATAGCTTCTTGAATATTTACAAAGCGAATTTTCTTCGTGCGCATTTATTCACGTGCTAACTTTTTAAGAACATCGGAGTATTTTTCTACTGTTTCTTCGTATATACGTTGAAACCTCTTATCTTTGCTGACGATTCCTGTTTTCTTTTTCTTCCCCTTTGTTTTCTTCTTAGGTGTAATGACTATTGATTCCCCCTCGATTTTTATTTTAAGTTCAGTGTCATCACTGATATCCAGTAGCTTCAAAATAGGTTTGTCAATAATAATAGCTCTACTGTTACCATATTTTGATAATTTCTTCAGCATAGGTTAACCTCTATATATATATCTGTAATTTGACCTTGTAGGGTCTTGCTTATACATTAAACAATGTACTTACATTGTACAAAATAACGAGTGTTCAGGCAATGAAAAGAAATCTTGGCGATATATTAGTTTCTCTTGGTTTAATTACCGCATCTCAGCTGCAAGAATGCATCGTTGAGATGGAAAAATCTGGGCACACGCTGGAACAATGTCTTGCGGATAAAAAGATTATTTCCCCAGAAGAGATCGCCAAGGCGTTGGCTAACTACGCATCAGTGGATTATGTAGATAAAATTACTGAAAAAATGACCGACTTGACCATGCTCGGCAAAATACCTTTAAAGTTTTTGCGCGAGAATGTGGTCATGCCGGTGGTGATTGATGGCCAAACAACTATCTTAACTGCCAACCCTCTTGATTATCAGCCGATTGATGAACTGAGTTTACTGTTGGGCGGTAGTGTTATTTCTGCTGTGTCAACAAGTAAAACGATTATCGATGGGATTAATCGTTACTATCCTCTTGAGAGTACCAAGCAGATGATCGAAGAGCTGCAGGAAGAAAAAGAACCGGGCGCAGGAGCGGTTGATTTTGAAGCGATTAACGAACAAGACATTATGGGTATGGCATCGGAAGCCCCGATCATCAAGCTAGTAAACAACATTCTATTTCAGGCTGCAAAGCGTGGAGCTTCTGATATTCACATCGAACCGTATGAAAAAGAGGTAAGTGTACGCTATCGCATCGATGGTGTTATGTATCCGGTGATGAATCCGCCAAAGCGGGTGCAGGCGGCATTAGCTTCCCGTATCAAGATTATGGGTGGTATGAACATCGCGGAAAAAAGATTGCCACAAGGTGGCCGTATTCAAATTAAGGTAGGGGATAAAGCATTTGATATTCGTGTTTCGATCTTGCCTGTGACCTTTGGTGAACGTGTTGTTATGCGTTTGCTTAGTAGAAATCGCATGTTTGGCAAACTCGCAAATCTTGGTTTTTGCAAGCGGGACCTTGATGTGGTGATGCATAGCATTTCACAATCAAACGGTATTATATTTATTACGGGGCCTACTGGTTCTGGTAAAACATCTACGCTCTACTCAATTATTACTGAGCTTAATACACCTGAAGTTAATATTGTTACGGTTGAAGATCCGGTTGAATATCAGATGAGTGGTGTTGGGCAAGTACAAGTTAAAGATAAGATTGGTCTTACCTTTGCTGCAGCGCTGCGAGAAATTTTGCGTCAAGATCCTGATATTGTAATGATTGGTGAAACACGAGACCAAGAGACAGCGCAAATTGCAATTCAAGCAGCCCTGACGGGGCATTTAGTGTTGAGTACCTTACATACAAACGATGCACCATCAACTATTACACGTTTGATCGATATGGGTGTTGAACCATTCTTAATCGCATCATCAATTATTGCCGCATTAGCGCAGCGGTTGGTGCGCAGACTTTGTGAGAAATGTAAAACTCCTTATCATCCACCTAAAGAATTGCTTACAAATTTGGGCTTGAGTGAAGCGCAAGCGAAGAAGATTACTTTTTATAAAGCTCATGGCTGCGAAGAATGTAATCAAACTGGCTATCGTGGTCGCTTAGCAATCTTTGAAGTTATGGTTATGACGAATGATATTGCTCGGTTGACTATGGCGCGTGCGGATACTACTCAACTGCGCAAGCAGGCGATGGCAGATGGTATGACATTACTCTTGCATGATGGGCTTAACAAAATTAAAGAGGGTTTGACTACCATAGAAGAAGTTCTTTCTGTAGCTTCGATTGCGCAGGATGTTGTGGAGTAAGATTAAATGGGGGAGTGTAATGAGAGCCAGCGGTTTCGTATTATTCGAGCTCATACTTGTGCTCGGCCTCTTGGTCATAATTATTGGTCTTGCAATGGTAAATCTCTCATTTCTAAATAGGCACCTAGTGGCCACAGAAACGGAAAAATTATATGCCACCTGTTTATACATGCAGCGGTGTGCAATGGTGAGTGGGCAAGAACAACAACTTGCCTTTGATACGCAGGCGCAGACATATATGTATGGCGTAACGCGCGAATCGTTGCCGGTGGGTGTGAGTTTTGGTTTTATACCGGGAGTTAAGGGGCCACCATCATCACCATCTACGCCAATTCATGCAGCGGTTACCTTTACTGGCAGTAAAATCTCTTTTTATCCTAATGGTTTGATTCAGGCCGGTACTGTCTATCTTGTTGATGATAAAAAGCAGTGTATGTATGCCTTGAGTTGTCCGGTATCCCAGGTTTCTTATGTAAGACGCTATCATTATGCCAATGGCTGGGAATCTTGTGCACAATCTTCTTAAAAAAATTGTTATTGCCTTATTTCTTGGTGTTTGTTGTACCTTGGTTTTAATCCAAGACGATGCTTGGTTTAAGAAAAATCTTGGCATTTATTTTACGCAAGCATTCGGGCAGGCGCTTGATTGCACAATGACTGCTGATGCTAAACGGGTTAATGTATTTACCGGAACGCTCGAACTAGAAAATGTAGTAGTGAATCCACATGTTGATGAGGGGTGGCATTGGGCAAGTAGTGGTATGCGCGTTCAATTTTCTTGGCTTAATTTACTACTCTACGGTTCGCTTGATTTGCAAGGAGAGCTTACTAAATTGCGTGCGCATTCCGATATTCAACATGGTGATCTCGGCATTATGACTCATCTTAAAAAGTTTGCTGATGCGCCAGCAACACTACTTCCTATATTTCTACGGTCATTAACGGTGGTGCAGGGTGAACTTGTAGTTGCGGATGCACTAAACAACATAAAAACAACGCTGAACTTTCACAGTGAGACCAAGAAGATAAATGATGTTTTGCGTTCATCAATTTATTTTGGTGACGGTTGCGCAACCATTGCAGGTATAAGTCTTTTTACCTCACTTGCCGGTTCAATGAATCTCGAAATTACAGAACGTTATGGAAAAATGGCAGCAAATGTGCGTGCAGATTGTTCGCTGCTCGTACCACAATTGCCCGAATCTGATCGGCAATGCTATGTTACTGGGAGTTGGGAGAATGAAGTAGGCACCATAATGATTAAAAATGGTAATCGCACATTGGTGGTTGATCCTTTAAAAATTTACCCAGAAAATAATGCGTATCACGCACAACTATCTGCACAGATGCCGTTGAGCTATCTTCTGGCACTTTACAAACCAGAACAAGATTTCTCGGGTGAGGCAAATTGTACGGTGCAAGCAAAGATAGATTTATCTAATCCGCAGGATGGAATACACGGGCATGTTGAAATTGATAATGTACGTTATGGCCAATTACCATTCGATGGACGCGCAAAATTTTCACTTACGCGCAAGAATGGGTACTGTAAGGGCGGCGTCACCATAATGCCAGCGGGCATGAATTTTGCCGGTTCATGGCATTGGTCTGAGCGTGATTGTTCTGGGGGCCTTGAGTTGACCAATAGTACCGCTATTGCAATGCCTGAAAGTACCTACTGGCAGTTATTGCCAAATGCAATTACGATGCATTTACATGTTGATTGTGATGGTCAGATATCAGGTAGCTATCAAGCTAAAGCAACGCACAGCAAGTTAGCATCAACGTTGGATAGTGGTGGTGTTTTGCAAGCAACGCACGCAAATTGTACCCTTGATGGTTTTTTGGGGCGTGATACTTATGAACTTGCAGTAGGATTATCATCGCAACCACATCTCAACAAATTTCAGTATAAAAATGCGCAAAATGTTCCGCTCATTGATGTGCGCACTCATGAAAGTGAAACAAATAAAATACAAGGTTTTGTAGATTTTGAGGCGGTAAAAACATTGTTTAAAAATCTTGCTGATATTGACCTACAAGGTGAAGGAACTATCAATATTTCTGGTGGTATGCAAGCAAGCAAGTTGGTTTTTGATGGCAACTTAGAAAAAGGTACTATTCGATTGCCTGGAACTTATAATTTTATTAATGGATTTGATGCCCATTTTATAGCTGATACCGATCAAAAAAAGCTTCTGGTTGAATCTGCTTGCCTTACCTTGCATCAGGGTAAAATAGAGAGCAAGCGAGCGGTGCTATTACTCGATGACACATTTAAAATAAAATTTGCGCATGTACCTTGTGTATTTGAAAACTGTTTGATCAACCGCCAAAAAGATCTTTTTGCCACAATTTCTGGTCGATTACTTATGGCAAAGCGACCGAATAACGATACGTCGATCAAAGGAACTGTTTTTATAGATCGCGCGCAACTTAATAAAAATATTTTTTCACAAGAGTTTCGGCAGGGCTTACAGCAGTCTCCTGCCTATCTTTTTGATACAGCAAAACGATCAATAGATTGTGACATTGCGCTGGTTACCAAAGAACCGATACGTATAAAAACCGGTTTTATTGAAACGAGAGCACAGGCTGATCTGACTATTAAAAATGATATTCGTAATCCAGCGATAGCGGGGCATATAACGTTGGGTGCTGGTACGCTTGCATTTCCCTATAAAGAATTGCTCATTTCAAAAGGTGATATTTATTTTTTACCACATCAACCATATGATCCACTGATAGAATTAGTAGCAAAAAATAAAATAAGAAAATATACTGTTGCGCTGCATGTTACCGGATCAGCACAAAATCCATATGTGCATTTGGAAGCATCGCCGGCACTTACTGAAGAACAAATTGTGAGTTTATTATTAGTCGGTTCAGAAGATGAATCTCTTAATATTGTTGTGCCTGCGTTGCTTATGCAAAATATTAAAAATATGATAGTGAGTTCTGATCAAACATCTCCAACGGTCAATGCTTATTTTGCAGGGTTGCTCAAACCACTTACCAATATTCGGTTGGTGCCGCGTCTTAATGATCAGACGGGGCGTGGTGGGTTGCGGGCAGCATTAGAAATTGAAGTTGGTGAACGATGGCGTGCAATGATGCAAAAGAACTTTAGTTTATCAGAAGATACTCGATTTGAACTTGAATACCTTCTTTCGGATGAAATTAGTTTAAAAGGGGTGCGTGATGAGCGGGGAGATGTGCGGGGTGAAGTTGAGATGCGGTGGAAGTTTGGAAGGTAATGAGAGATTTTTAAAGGAGATTAACAATGAAACGTTTTTTACTGTTGTTCTTATTGGTAGTGGCCGCTGTTTTACCAGTGCAGGCGGCTGATAATCCGTGGGCAGTTTCGCCAACATCATTTGCACTATCAGGAGTTGGTGGTGTTTTGACTTTTGCAACATTCCAAGCACTAGAACGTAGAGTTTTGGGGCTGGAAAGTCACAAAGGTGTTTGGTTTTGGCTCAATGGTACAATTGCAACTTTTTTACCGGGCTTACTGATGGCTGACTATGCAGATGATGGGAGCATTAATGGTTCGGTTTTTAAAGATATTGGAAAATGCTTTGCACTTGATAAAGATAGCCTACAAAAGAGCTCTGAGGTCTTGATAAAACGAGCTGGAGGGGTCAATCTTATTGCTGCCTTACTTGGTGTGTTGTTAGCTGATCATATTGGTGGCCGTTCATAAGTGAAGCCGCATCCATAAACGCCTGGGTATTAAGGCGCAGGCTGAATAAATGTAAATTATTGCAAATAGGCGAGTGCAAAAGTTACGATATTTTCAGTTTTTATTGTCCCTGTAATAATCTTAAAAGGAGATTGAGTATGATGCATATACGTTTAGTGTTAGCACTTACTTTGTTAGTTAGTGTTTCTTTACGTGCTGGTTTGACCGATTTTTTCAACCCGCAAGATGCAATGGGTAGAGCACATTTGACTACCGCATGTTCTTTAGTTGGTGGGGCAGCAGCGTATTCAATTTTAATGAATTTTTCTAATCTAATGCCTAAAGTTGGTCCCCTTGGTCCAAGTTTGGTGGTTAAACTTGTTGCAGCAGTAGCACCAGGTATTTTAATTGCAGACTATAATGCGGATGGTAAATTAGATTTTTCTGTTTTAAAAGGATTGCAATTCTGGTCAGGTCCTTCACTTAAAGAAGCAGGCGCGTCATTGCAAGCGTTAGTTTCTTTGGCAGGCTTTGCTAACATAGCTGCAGGTTACTTGGGCGCCTCCGTTGCTGAATACTACATGAACAGCTCTGCGCACCCGGTACAACCGGCTCAACTAGCCCAAGATACTGCAGATAAAGTATCTGCGGCGGCAAAAAAAGAAGTTGTAGCTAAAAAATAAGAGTTTTTAGTTTGAGGTCTGCCCATTGATTTGAGTTGGGCTTAATATGTGGTGTTGATGAAGTTCACTATCTTTAGCTTCCGTTTAGTTATCGTGGCAGCATTGATTAGTGCCATTAGCACCCATATAATTACACCCTCTTCACTTTCGCAGACTCAAACATTTGGTAAAACGCACTTTATTCTTGGGCATCGACCGCCCAAGCATGTCGAAAAAAAACAGGAGTTAGTAACACATTCGTTGCTGACTCCTGATGGTGTTATAAAGCATGCTTTTTTTTCCCCAGATCATAATGTTCGCGATGTGTTTATTGATTTAATTGCGCATGAACAAGAGTCGATTAAAATAGCCATTTATTATTTTACTGATCGCCCAGTAGCGCACGCATTACTTGAAGCGCTTGAGCGTGGTATTTCGGTTGAAGTTATTACCGATCAGTCGTGTGCCGATAGCAAGCACAATAAAGTATGTATGCTCAATGAACGTTCAGTACCAATCTATGTATTTGATGGTAAAAAAACAAAAAATGGATCGTACTCTGCGCTCATGCACAATAAGTTTGCTTTATTTAAAAAAAATATTGCTGGTAAAAGTATTTTATGGACAGGATCATTTAATTTGACGCGCACTGCAGCGATGCAGAATCAAGAAAATGTAGTGATTCTTGAAGATAAAATATTATTCGATAAGTTTGATGAGCACTATACTGTGCTTAAAGGTAGATGTAAGCCGTTTGTAGCACCACTCATGGTGGCACAGAATAAAAAGAGACGCCCTATCAAGATGAAGAAATTAAAAATGGAATATATGGGCGGATTGCCAGCATTGACTGTTTAGAGAGCCTAAGCCTTGAATTTCATAAATAGAGCTAAGTGTTTGTGTAAAAGCGCTTCATTACCACAATTCCTTCTTAGCTCGGCTTTATGCTAAAGTTCTTTTTTCGAAAATGCAAGAAATACTTTTTATTCTTATCTAATTATTTTTTTAGTTCTTGTAATAATTTTTCCATATCTGCAGGGAGCTCGGCGGTGAATGCGAATGCTTTGCCTTCGAATTCAAATGAAATGCTATGGGCATGAAGTGCCTGGCGATTGATAAGTTTAGATTTACTGCCATAAATAGCATCGCCGATTAACGGATGACCAAGAGCAGTAAAGTGTACACGAATTTGATGTGTGCGGCCGGTAATTGGATGTACCTCAACTAATGCAGAATCTTTAAAGTAATCAAGAACTTTATAGTGGGTTAATGCTTCACGAACCTTACCCGTAATGCCGGTCATGTGCGTCATTTTACTGCGGTGTACTGGGTGGCGGCGGATAGGGTAATTAATGGTACCAGTTTCTTGCGGATGCCCCTGAACTATAGCCAAGTATGTTTTATCTATTTTACGCGATTTAAAAAGATCGCCAAATAAAGCGTGTGAGTAATTATTACGGGGAATAACCAATAGCCCCGATGTCTCTTTATCAAGCCGGTGAACGATACCGGGCCGGTCACTTACGCCAACGGTTGTCAGATCAGGAAATATCGAAATCAACCAATCAACAAGAGTAACTTCATCACTTTCATGATTTGGCATATGGACATTGAGAAAAGGTGGTTTATAGACGATTAAAAAGTGTTCATGTTCGAAAATAATGCGTGTGCCTAAGTTGGCGGGCATTGTACGCTGTGTACCTAACGGTTTTTCCGGTGGGAATTGGACATTGATGATGGTGGCTGGCTTTAAGTACACGCCTGGCTTACTGATAATTTTGCCATTTAAGGTGATGAGGTCTTGTTCGAGGAGCTTTTGGATAAAACTGCGAGAATAGGATGGAAATTGTTTGCAAAGATAAAGATCAAGCCGTATATTAGCTTCATCTGCTGATACATTAAAAGAAAATGTGCTGTTTGGCGGGATGATTTTTGATATCTCCATTTTGTCCGATCTACATTGATTATTGTTCACAAGAACCCCTTTATCTTTTATATTAAAGCAAGCATGGCTAAAGTCAAATGGACAATTGGCAGTATTTTTTTTACTATAAACATATCAAGATGGACTGATCCTGAGGAATATGGCCATGGTGGATTACTTAAATAAACTTTTTTTCGATATTATACACAACCTTGATACGGTTGCTAAACGTGATTCAGAGCTTGGCCGATCACTTTGGAATAGCCTTGTTGCGCTTCATCCGGCTGATATTGCTCAGTTTTTTGCCGATATTGATCGTGAGCATCTCAAGCAGCTTTTTTTACAGTTGCCCCATGCTCAGAGGTTGGAAGTGTTTCACGAGCTTTCAGACCCGCTCAAGGTCTATTGCCTTTCATTTTTAGGCGATCATGAACGTATTGAGGTGTTGCGGGCGCTCTTTATGGATGAACTCTCAGATCTTTTTGACTGTCTTTCTGATGAAGAGCTTAAAAAATACTTAAGTTTGTTGCACAAAGAAGATCGGGAAAAGGTTCTTTCCCTCCTGCAATTTGCCCCAGAATCGGCGGGTGGGATTATGGATACGGAGGTCCTTACGCTGATGGTCGATTCAACGGTGGAAAAAAGTATACGGTTGCTGCAGCGATTGCAGCCGCGGCAGGAGTTGCACCGTGAAATATATGTTACTGATCGTAGTAATCACTTGGTTGGGCATATAAATCTTGAAGATCTGGTGCTTAAAAGCCCGCAAGCGCCTATTTCTTCGTTTTTGCGCAAAAATGAGTTGGTGGTTCAGGCAAGTGAAGATAGAGAAGAGATTGCCAAGATGATGGTCCACTATAGTTTAATGACGGTGCCGGTGGTTGGCGATAAGGATTACTTTTTAGGGGTAATTCCGAGTGATACCCTGGTAGAAGTCATTGAGCAAGAAGCGAGTGAAGATGTCTACCGTATCTCTGCGATGACGCCGATCAAGCGTACCTATTTTGAAACTTCATTCTTCAGGCTCATCTATCAGCGCAGCTATATTCTTATTGCGCTGCTTTTAGCCGAATCCTTTTCGAGCACTATTTTAAAAGCATATGAAGTTAGTCTGTGTGGCTTTTTAATCTATTTTATCCCGATGCTTGTAAGTACTGGGGGCAATACGAGCAGTCAAACATCAGCATTAGTTATTCAAGGTCTTGCTTCTGGTGAGATACATGAGGCAAATATGCACCGATTTGTGCGCCGAGAATTTTTAATGGCGGTTGTGCTTGCCTGTATTTTAGGGGTTACGGCGTTCGGTAGAGTTTACTATACCACAGGTAAAGGATTTGAAAGTTTTGCAGTGAGCATTTCACTTGCGCTTATCGTTTTGGTAGCCGTATCTTTAGGAAGTTTTATTCCGCTGCTTTTAAAGCGGATCAATATCGATCCTGCATTCTCAGCAGGCCCATTTTTAGCAACTTTGATGGATATTCTCGGAATTTTAATTTTCTGTTATGTCAGCAAATTAATTTTATTTTAATCACGCTTTTTCTTGACAAAAATTCTGCAAAATATACCTTTAATCTATAAATTTAATCGCTTTTTTAGCGAAGTAATTTGCTCTTAATGAGTGAGAGCCGCTAGCTCAGGTGGTAGAGCAACAGCCTTTTAAGCTGTGGGTCGATGGTTCGAGTCCATCGCGGCTCACCAGTCTTTAAGATTAACTTTTTGACTGGTTTATAATTGAAATTTCGGGACATTCAATGTTCCAATCTGTTTTTTAAAATATGCGTCCCCATCGTCTAGCCCGGTTAGGACATTGCCCTTTCACGGCAGAAACAGGGGTTCGAATCCCCTTGGGGACGCCATTTTTAGCGTCGCTAAAAATGGCTATCCGTCTTCGCCAAGGCTACGGCGGACGCAGCGCCTTTTTTTAAGGTTTTTACCAAAGAAATATAGGGTAAGTATCTTTGAAAACTGGCAAGAGCACAGAAAGCTCAATTTCTCCCCCCAATCCTCTTATGCCAAGGTTCGCTATGACAATTACATGGCAAGATTTTGAAAAAGTAGAGATTCGTGTTGGCACAATCACCAAAGTAGAAGATTTTCCGCAAGCAAAGAAGCCTGCTTATAAATTATGGATCGATTTGGGGCCCGAAGTTGGCGTTAAAGCATCAAGCGCTCAGATCACGGTTCACTACACCAAAGAATCGTTGGTCGGCAAGCAAGTTATTTGCGTTACCAACTTCCCGCCACGCCAAATCGGACCCTTTATGTCAGAAGTATTAACCACTGGCTTTGCAGATGAATCTGGTGCCATTGTGTTGGCGCAGCCAGGACTCAAAGTTCCTAATGGCGCGAAGTTGTGCTAAGTACAACATTTTTTGCGTAATGTGTATGTTCTTCATAAAAATATAAAATGTAATGACCTATATATCCCCGGTTTGAAAGACCATCGGATATACGGGTCATTTTTTTTGATGAATTTAAATTTATACGTAGTTTAGGGGACACCAAATGAAAAATAGAATTTTACTCATTATTTTATTCAGTACCGTCTGTGGGATACCGATGCTGCATGCTTCAGACAAACCCAACAAATCTGCAGGAGCGCCAGCAAAAGCAGCGCAAAAAGAGGTGGATCAAAAGCAAGCACAACAAGATATATTGGTGATGCTTGGAGCTCGTCATAGTGATTATTTACAGTGGCATATTCTCCATAATTATTGGCGTCCAATGCATAGCAGGATGATTGGAGATAACACGCGCGCATTGGTACCAGTCGTGGTCAAAGGTGTTGAAAAAGGTGAGCTTTTGCAGATAATGCGTGGAGCTGAGTCGTTGTGGGATTGGGAACTCAGTGAGATTAATCGAAACCGCTCCTTCCCTGTTTACGGTCAACATGTTCCTTGTTTTAGAAAACAAATTGGTGTGCGTGATGGTTCTCAAAAAGCTCTTGTGACTGCTACCGGTTATGCTGATGGTATATATAAATGGACAATAGATCCATTGCATACAGCACGCATTAAAGATCAATTTTCTGTGGCACAAATTGCGTATGTTGGATCGCTGTATCAAGCTGGTATGGCATCTCCCAAGCTTGGCCGGTACGGTGCTTGTCCGCCAATTAAAGTTGATGATACACTCTTTGATGTACACTGTACGTTATCGCCAGGGCGGCGTACAATACTTGAAGCAAATTATAATTTTGATTTCACCGCTGCCCAGCAACTAAAGTTACAACAACTGAATAAAGCGCAAGCTGCACTGGTGCCTGCAAAAAAATAGGAAATGAGAGATGGATAAGCTTGTTTTTCGTACTATATTACTTACTTATTTCTTAGTATCACATTTAAGTTATGCTAAATTTGATCAAAATAGTGAAACCAAGAAGCTTGGGAGTCATATGGTTACTAATCAAGAACCAATACATCGGTCAAGTGGGTTACCTTCGAATATTGCAGCAATAACACCGGCTGATGTGCCGCAGCTGAAAATCATATTGGAAGAGATCAAAGAATCTATGGATGATTGGCCTCAGCTTCACTATTACAGCAAGGCAAATGCACAGATTATGCACGGTGCGCAAGCTAATGAACGTGTCGTATTTTTAGGTGATTCAATTACTGAATTTTGGAATGATCAAAAGTATGGTGGCTTTTTCCCCGGCAAGCCCTATATAAACCGTGGTATTAGTGCACAAACTACGCCGCAAATGCTGTTGCGCCTTCGAGCAGACGTTATTGCTTTAAAACCCAAAGTAATGGTCCTGTTGGCAGGAGTTAATGATATAGCAGGTAATACTGGTCCTATGACTATGCAGCAAACGCAAGATAATATTACTACTATTGCAGAACTTGCAACGCTGCACCATATCAAAGTAATTATTGCCTCAGTGTTGCCTACGAGTAATTATCATTATAATGGTACCGAGCCCATTACCGTGCGCCGGCCGTTGGCAACAATTCGAGCCTTAAATGCATGGATAAAAAATTATTGTGAGGAACATGGCCATGTTTATTTAGATTATTTTACCGCTATGATTGATGAGCAGGGAATGCTCAAATCTGAGTTAAGTGAAGATGATTTGCATCCAAATAAAACAGGATATGCTCTCATGGCACCATTGGCGCAAGCAGCAATTGAAAAGGCTTTCAAAAGCTAGGGTTGTTACCAAATATGAAAATTTCTCTCACCAATAAAACCATTAACGATTTTTCTGATGCGCTTCACTACATGAAAATGACAGAGCTCAGAGCTTCTTGCTTTAAACTTTCTCTTCCCGCTACTGGTAAAAAAGCAGAAATAATCACCCGCATTATTTCATTTGTAACCACCGGTAACATAACAGCCAATAAAACAATGCCCGCATCTTCATTAGCAAAAAATTACCAGCCCCAGCCATTGCGTAAAGAATCATTAATGCTCTATGGATCCTATAAAAATGATGCAATAACGCGTGCGCTTTTTAAGCATATTATTGGTTTACATTTTCATTTTACTGCTTTTGGTATTGATTGGCTTAATGAGAGATGGTTTGCAGGCAAACCGCCTACGTATCAAGAATTTGCTGATTATTGGGTTAAAGAAACAGCTCGAAGAAAAACTACTCCATCTAAACCAAAGCAGGAATGGGCCTATTTAAGTTTTCTACAACGAGCAACACAGCAAAAAGCAGACATGCCTAAACAAGAATTAATGGTAGCGTGGAAAAAGTTACGTGCCCAAAAAGCTGCATTTGCCCAAGGGATAATCGATAAATTTTTGGAAATATCCTGATTTGAACCTTATTGATAACGAATCTGTGCTAATTCTATAGTCCACTATAGAATTAGCACAGATTTATAATTTTGAGCATCTATAAGGGTATTTAATTGATTTATATAAGTATTTTGTGCTAATCTTATAGTTGACTATAGAATTAGCACAAACCCAAGGATTCATATGATTAAAAGAGACTTGCAGAGCGTTTTTAATCGAATTTCAAGATTTCCTGTGGTAGTGGTATTGGGACCGCGGCAGTCGGGCAAAACGACCCTGGTTCGAGATGTGTTCAAAGACCATCTTTATGTATCATTGGAAGAGCCAGATATGCGGGAAGTGATCATTAGTGATCCAAAGAGATTTTTAAGGGAGCGAGAAAACAAGGTAGGAATCATTTTTGATGAGTTCCAGTATGCGCCCGAATTGCTTTCCTACATTCAGATTGAATCTGATGCAAAAGATAGACCGGGTTACTTTGTACTCACAGGATCGCAAAATTTTTTGATGAATCAAACAATCACGCAGTCGCTGGCAGGCAGGGCAGGCATTTTGACGTTATTGCCATTATCGATTCACGAACTTGAAGCGGATGGGCGTGTAAACTCTATTGACGATAGTATATTAAAAGGTGGTTACCCAAGAATCTATGATAAAAATGTTGAACCCTATGATCTTTATCCCTCATATATTCATACCTATATTGAACGCGATGTGCGGCAACTTATTACGGTAGAGAACTTAAAGACGTTTCAGAAATTTTTAAAGTTGTGCGCAGGTAGAGTTGGGCAAGCGTTAAATATTACTGACCTTGCTACTTCTTGTGGCATTAGTCAGATAACCGCTAACAAGTGGCTTTCTCTGCTTGAGGCAAGCTATATTATTTTTTTACTCAAGCCCTATTTTGGAAGTTTCAAAAAACGTGTTACCAATACGCCCAAGCTCTATTTTTATGATGTTGGCCTTGTGTGTTCTTTATTGAGTATTAGAACAAAAGAAGATCTCATGGTTAGTCCATTTCGTGGTGCCATCTTTGAATCTTTTATCATTGCAGATTTTCACAAGCAATATTACAACATGGGCTTTGAACCACCATTGTATTTCTGGCGTGATAAAAATGGGCGCATTGAAGTTGATTGCCTTATTGAGCAGGCAAATAAAATTATACCGGTGGAAATCAAATCAGGGGAAACTATTGTTAAGGATTTTTTTAGCAGTTTGGGGCAATGGAGCGGGATTGTTGGTATGGACCCTGCAGATGGCTATATTGTCTATGGTGGTTCAATAACTATGGCTGGCGCTGGAGGTAAAGTGATAGGGTGGCAAGAGGCGGGAAGTTTGGTTGAACAAGTAGAAAAAGCAAGAAATATCGTATACCCTTAATCGGGTATCAAATATGTTTTTTGCTCTTAATCCCAAGGAGTTCCATGAAATTACCCTTAATAAAAACAGCCGTTTTTTTATCCATAATTGCGCTAGCTATAGCTGGTACCGGTTGTGCCAAACAACTATTAAATAATGTGCCAGGCAAGCATGCTACAAAGGCAGAAAGCAAAAAAATGTCAATCAAGATTATTTTGGGTAGTACGCGCAAAGGTCGCACGTCGGATAAACTAGGTAGTGCGCTCGAGCTGATGGCAAAAAAGCGCAATGATGTAGCAGTAGAAATTCTTGATTTACGAGATTTTAACTTACCTTTCTTAAATGATGAGGTTCCGCCGGCACGACGTGAAAAAATTACTGATCCTGCTGTTCAACGATGGGCAGATAAAATTAATGAAGCGCAAGGATTTATTATTGTGGTGCCGGAATATAATGCTGGCTATCCAGGAGTGCTCAAAAATGCTTTGGATATTCTCTATAAAGAATGGAATGGTAAAACGGTAGCGTTTGTTGGATATTCCGGTGGATCATCAGGTGGCAGCTCTGCAATTGCACAATTGCGTCAAGTTGCAGCTGGGCTTGAGATGGTAACGGTTGCAACTGATATTAAGATTCCATCTGCATGGAAAGCATTTGATACAAAAGGAAATTTAGAAAATAAGAATATTGAAAGTGAGTTAAACACACTTATCGATCAGGTAATTGCAACGCGAACAGCAGCAAAAAAATAAGAACGTTTTGCTATCTTTAAAAAAGTCATGGGCCTCACTTACACAAAGTAATGTGAGGCCCATTTTTATGCGCAAATACAATGTGAGCCTAAGCTTTATTGTTTGCCTTTAAATAAATTTAATGGATTTAATGCACCGCCAACACCCTTGCCAATACCTTCGCTTGCACCTTCAGAAACACCTTGTCTTATGCGCTGAGTGGCGTCGGCAATTAAATAATCATAGATTCTGTAGGCCGCGTAGCCGCCCACAATCACTAATACAACAACAAGAACCCATTTTATTATTTGATTCATTACATCTTCCTTTTTTTAATCAGTTGATTCAGCATTACTTTAACCAAGATATGTTGATTGAATCAAGAGCTTGATCGCAAATTGTTGAGATTGCGCAGTATTTTAAGGCATACTAATCGCAGTTTTAATCACTATATCCTCTATTTATTAAGGGAGTTTATGGAAGCAAATAAATTTTCTGTATCCGAATGTTTACGTGCCGGGGTTACTGGCGTACTTGATAATTTTCGGCTGTTTTTTCTATCCAATCTGGCGTTGGGTTTACTATGTATGCTTGTCTTTGCTGGCGCAGCTGCTCTTAATTGGCCGTTCATTAATGAGGTGATTACTGCAGGTCAGCAAGCGGCGCAAGAAGCAACTGTAGAACAGGAGACGCAAGCACCAGCTGAATCAATGCCTACCAAAATGGTAAAGGGTTGTAAGGGAATGGCATGTTCTATGATGCAATCGGGGGTATCTTATTTTCCCATCCTACAAAGACATTGGTTGAAGCTCTTTATTACTGGATTGTTAGCTCTATTTCTCCTTCTTGGCTTTGGTCTTGGGTATACCAAGTTTATGCTCGATTTTTATGATACGGGCACAGCTCGCGTGAGTGTTCTTTTTTCTGAACTTATTCGCAGTCCAAAGGTGTTTATTGCTGGAGTTATCTATCTTACTCTGATGTTGCTTGGTTTTGTCTTCTTTTTTATTCCAGGAATCATTCTAATGCTCAGGCTTATCTTCTTTGTTTTTGCTATTGCTGATAAGAATGCTGGCCCGCTTGCAGCCTTGCGTACAAGTTGGTTAATGACGCGGGGGTATACCTGGCAATTATTCGCTATTTCCCTGGTAATTTTTGCCCTTGCGAGTCTTTCTACCGCTGTATTTTTGGCAAGCCCAATAGTTGCCTTTGTGCATACCTGTGTTTACCGCCGTTTACCCAAGGTTTAAATAAGACATACCTACCCTTTTTATAAGATCAGGCCCGATCGACCACATTTTGGTTGCTCGGGCTATTTTTATCAAAACAGTTGCCTTTATAGTTACAAATAGAATAAAATAATAATAATAAATAGATAAAAAATTTGCTTGTAGAAAGGATAGGGATATGAAAAAGGTGCTCGTTATTGCAATCCTTGGTCTTGCGATGGTTATGGGTATGAAGCGTATGGTACGGGCAGATGCTGCAGATCCTGTTAACGTGCGTTCTGAGCAGCAAATTTTTGTCGGGCAAGAGCAGCCTCACCAAGCAATGGGTGGAATGGCAATGCCAGCAGAAGATTTAAAAGTGCTCAATGATGCACGGGCTATCCCAGCCCCTAAAAGAAAAAATGGTGTGGCTCAGATGCCAAAGCCTATGCTTGTAAATACTGCAGCTGTGCCAGAAAAAACAGCAACCACAGTGGCTGAACTAGATATGCCAGCACAAAGACCGGCCCTTAATATGCGCGTTTTGTGGGAGACTACAGCGGCATTACAAGTTGCAACCATGACCGCGGATCAAATAGCGATGCTTAAAGATATTTTTGGGTTTTTTAAGGAAAATCCTACCAAAGATTTATCAGATTTTGAAAAGATGAATCCCACAAAAAAAGCTGCTTTAGCGCAGGTACGTAAAGCACCGGGATTTAAAAAAATTATGGCGGGGTTATCGCAAACGATATGGGATGTGCAACTTTCGGTGATGTCTAATACGTGGTGGAATTGGCTAAAAAAAGTAAAAGAAGGTTCTGTGGGTGCAACTCTTTCGCCTGCAAGTAAAGAGCTTTTAGCAACCTATTTTACGTTTAAATTAAAGCATCCTGAATTTGTAGGGGGGGATGTGTTTGAAAAAGAAGCAGGCGTGCAGGCTGCCCAAGCATTTACGCAAGCAGTAAATGATAAAGAATTTGCAGACATCATAGAAAACGCGACTAAAGAGGTTATGCAAGCAAAATTGCTTGGACCACAAGTAGTGTGGACCGATTTCTTTGTAAGAATCGCGAGTCCTTCAACAGTAGCTACGGGTGTTAAATAAATAGATTGTTAATAACTATTTTAGGGGAGTAGGGATGAAATTTAGTAAAAAAGGAATCTTGGTTCTGTGTGCGTTAAGTATGGTTTTGGCAGTAAATGCTGAACATCAAGAGGGTAAAAAACGAAAAAAAGATTCGATGCACAAAAAGTATCGTGGAACAGTGGCAGCGCTTTGGCGTAATACACCATATTCATTGGGTGGCGAAAGTTATATTTTATTGGCCCGCACTGAAGGGAATGCCTTTGGACCAACACGTATTTTAGGTAAAGAAGCGGGAGCACAACCAAAAACGGCGCTTCACATTGCGGCGGGGTCTCATTACAAAGTCTTTATTAAAAACGTTGATTCATTTGCTGTACCTGTAACGCAAAAAGCTAAGCCGAATGAATATCGCTGGGTTATGATGGATAGAATATTTGAAGTTATTCAACACGCAGCAAGTACCGAGAATACTGATAATGTGATGGTAGAAGCAACTGATCGCCGTGTTATTGTACTTGATCCCACGTTTGTGCAGGCACTCATTAATGATTTTGCAAATCCAATAGGCTTTGTACGAGGAAGTGTTGATTTAACTAATCCAGCTGATGCAGGAAGTATTGAAGAGTACGCTGGGTAACATACTGCCTCCAGTTAATGTAAATTTTATAAAAAAATATTTTATTGATTTATAAAGGATTTTTAACCAAAGTTTGACAATCTGAATGATTTGATATTAACTTATTTTGTTATTCATTTTATTCACATTGTTTAGGGTTAGGGTCTTTTATGAATTACAAAATGCTTTTAGTAGTTGTTTTGTTTGGTTGCACTGTTGCACAAGCGGCAAACCAGTCAAAATCAATAGCATCGGGCGTAGCAGTAGTAAAAACAAATGTTGCAAGAGTGCCAAAAGCAACGGTTGCAACTGTTATTGTTGGTATAGGTAAAACTACAGGTAAAAGGCTTATTACTGCGAGTGTCTTACTTGGTACAGACTTTTTGAGCCGCACAAAAAGATTGGATCGTACTTTTACAGGCCTAATGCCAATGCCTGAACTTGCATTGGAAGGTGCCGTATTAGAATGCGAGAAAGCACTTGCACGCAAAGATCACACTTTTTCAACGGTAACGAGAGCAGAATTTTCAAAATATTCTGATGGATCAACAAAACTTAGATATTGGTATCCTACAACTCAAGTAGTAACGCCACAAACTCAAGTTGTGGCAGCTCGATAATCGCGCTTAAATTTCTTTTCGATCTCCCCAAGTGGTAACAACCAACTGGTTGGCCGGCCATGTGGGCAGGTAAAGCGATTATCAGTTGTATATAAATCAGTAAGCAATTTTTCGATATGGGCAGGAGAAAGAACATCTCCTGCCTTTATTGCGGCCTTGCAGGCCATATGGGCCTGTATTTTTTCGTGCAATAAGTTTGAAAATTGGTCAACCGGCAAGTTGTCTTGTTCTGTTATCCAACTCATCATTTGCTGTATAAAGTCTGGCATTGATGCATCTTTAAGGTGCACCGGGGTTGATTGAATAATCAACTGATCATGGCCAAAGGGCTCAACTTCGATGCCATACTGGCGCAAAAATGGCAGGTAGGGTTGCAGAATTTTAAGATCTTGCGAGCGAAGTGGAATAATTTGGGGGAATAATAACTTTACCGTGGCAACTTCATCGAATCGTTGCGCAAACAGTTCAAATAAAATTCGTTCATGGGCAGCATGTTGATCGACCATCATTAACCCTTGCTCTGTTTCTAATAAAATATAGGTGTTGTTGAGCTGACCAATGACGGTAAAAAGAGGTGGTTGTTCTTTAATGGGCTGCTGTGTGGCATTGATTTTTTGTTGAAAATCTTCGGGTTGTTGTACTACCGGCGAGGTAAACGGTGCTGTTGTTTGAACTATGGGTACTGGGCGGATTGGCGGTTCGGTAAATTGAGATTTGATATTTATTGGAGATAGTGGCGGGTAATAGGGAGCCGGCAGTACGGCACGATCAAATTGTGACGTTGCTGCTTTTAACGTGGTTGATAGTTTCTCTTCAAAGGTCTTTTTTACGGCACTTTGCAATAATGTTTCTATGGTACGTGGGTGTAGAAATTGTACCTCTTCTTTACGTGGATGGATGTTAATGTCCACGTCTGCTTGATTTACCGTGATAAAAATAGAAGCCGCGGGGAATTTGTTGGGGGGCAATATATTTAAATACCCCTTAATTAAGGCGGTACTCAGCTTTTGATTTTTTATCCACCGTTTATTTACAAATAAATAAATGTTGTTGCGATCATACCGGGTATATTGTACATCAGAAATCATACCGGTAATCTGTATTCCTTTAATCTGTATTCCTTTTTCATCAGTGGTGGTGAGTGGAATAAAATTGCTGGCATTATTATATTCCCAGAGTTGGGTAAGGCGGGCGGCCTGCGTGGTGACCGGGGGACAGTTATAAAGAAGAGAGCCGTCATGTTCCAATTTAAAGTGAATAGTCTGGTAGCTCATGCAAAAAGCGGTGAAAAGGTTTACAATGGCGCGCCACTCAGTTTCTGTAGTTTTAAGGAATTTTTTGCGGGCTGGTACATTAAAAAAGAGATCTTCAATTAAAATATCGGTACCAGTAGTGCAGGCGATTTGAGATTCCTGAATTACGGTGCCTTGTTCTAGTTGCAGGCGAATGCCAGCCGGTGCCTGATTTTCTTTGGTTATCAAGGTTATTTTGCTTACCGCAGCAATGCTCGCAAGAGCTTCCCCTCGAAATCCGAATGTTTGTAAATAAGCTAAATCATCAATGCTTTTGACCTTACTCGTGGCATGCTGGGCAAAACAAAGCCGGGCATCTTCGCTATCCATGCCGCACCCATTATCAATTACCTGTATTGCAACCTTGCCTGCCTGGGTAACTTTGATAGTTACCGCAGTTGCTCCAGCATCGATCGCATTTTCTACCAATTCTTTAACTACGTTTGCTGGCCGTTCTACTACCTCACCGGCGGCAATTTTCTGAGCTTCATGCAGAGGAAGTTGATGTATTTTAGGCATGGTAGTTCTTTCGGGAGGGTGGAAGAAGGTATTATTCTTATTATAGCCTGTAAGGTTTAAAGTTTCACGCTGCTTTAATTAAAGTAGAGCGTAATCTATGTGCATTGCCAACAGCAGATAAGCGTGCTAGTATAAATATATACAAATATATATTAAGGGTTATAGTTATGATTTTTTTGGATCCTACGAGTGATATAGCGTTTAAAAAGTTATTTGGCAGCTCGGAACACAAAAATGTGTTGATGAGTTTTCTAAATAGTGTACTTGAGCGCCATGAAGGAGAAAGGATTATTGAGGTGATTATCAATGATCCGAGTAATCATCCTGAAACAATTGAGAGCAAGGCAAGTATCGTAGATGTTCGCTGTTCTGATCAACAAGGGAATAATTATATTGTTGAAATGCAAGTAGTTAAACAACAGGACTATGCCGCACGTTGCCAATATTACAGTGCGTTGGCACTAAGTCGGCAACTTAAGCAAGGTGAAAAATTTGAGCAATTAGCACCAGTTATTTTTATTGGTGTAATGGATTTTGAACTTTTAAAGTCCTCTAATTATATTAGTCACCATCTTATTCTTAATAAAGAAACAAGAGAACATAGCCTTCGCCACCTTGAATTCCATTTTGTAGAGCTGAAAAAATTCAGTAAATCGCTCGATGAATTACATGATGATCTTGAAAAATGGACTTATCTTTTAAAAAATGCCAAAGCGATCGAAAAAGTTCCGACAGAGTTAAAAAAACCGGTTGTGCTCCAGGAAGCGTTCGATATATTGGCGCAAAGTAATTGGTCTATCAGAGAGCTTGAAGCATATGATCGCTATATTGATGCGATGAGATCACGTGAAAATCAGCTTGAGACTGCTTATGAAGATGGAAAAATGGAAGGCGAAATTAATAAAGCAAGAATTATAGCAAAAAATATGTTAGCTGCTGATATGGATATAACACAAATTGTTAAAATTACTGGGCTGAATACTAAAGAACTGGAAGACCTAACAAAAGAACTTGCTCAGAAAAAATAACAACAGAAGCTTGCGAATGTATTGCTTGGATTTAGCCTTTAATACCGCCCTGAATAGTTACCAGGTACCCCGGCTTATTACTTAAAGTGCTCGGTTGCAATGTAGAAAGTTTGAGATGTTCAAACTGCGGATATTGTGCAAGTTTTTCTATAATGGTGGTTGCCGCTGCGGCATCAGGACATAGCAACGATAAGTCGATTGTCTTGGCGGTGCACATAAATGATTGTAGTGTGGTACCACTTGGCAGCGCTGCTGTGATTGTTTTAATATAGCTTGCTGGTGTTGTGCTGGAAGCTTGAATTTGTGCAATTTTTTCTAATTTCTTTTTGTAGTGCGCAATCTCTTTTTTTAATTGAGCATGCTGCTCTGATGTTTTGGTAAAGCCTGCTGCTTTATTTTTAACATGATTATATTCTTCTTGCAGTTCACGCAATTGTAGCAATTGTTTGCTGATGCTTATTATTACCGTAATCAGTAATCCACTGAGTAGTAAGAGTGTGATGCGTGTCCAGTTACCTATTTCTCGTTGACGTGCAGGTGGAATTGAGGTAACAAAATTAAAATGATGTTTCATAGTGAACTACCTTGCGCTAGTATGAGCCCCAGAGATTGGGCTACATAGGGAAATTCTTGTTTCATATTAATAACCACATTTCTGTTAATGTTTGTCATCCGATGCATCATTTCGGGGGAAAAGTAACTGTGTAATGAATGATTATGTTTAATCATATCGTTCGCAAGCTGACTTTGCCTGAATGATGAGGTAAATAGTTGTTTATACACGGTAAAGAGTGCGATATGGCCAGTAGTGAGCATAATCATATTAAGGGGTGTACTGAGTGCCAACAGTTTATATTGTGCTAACAGTTCGCGCGGCAGACCGCAAACATAAAATGCAAATTGATTTTCGGTTGGGTAAAGGTACTGATAATTCCACGCACATTTTTTAAGTTCAGGCAACTGAAAATCATGGGTAGTTGGGCTGCTGTGCGGTAACGTAATAATTTTTTCTATGCACTGTGGCGAATTGAATGCAACATGCACAAAAGAGTTGTGGAGTTTATTGGTGTGCAAAAAAGTATCGATGTGATGTTTGAGCTTGGTTGGATTATAAATAAGTCCATTACTATATTCACCATGTGCAAGTGGTATGCGTTGGTATGCTTTCAGTTCTGGTTGTTGGGCATGGATATCACCCCACCAACTGCACACTAATGCAGATGGCGATAACGTTAATGCAATATGCTCATTGCGTATGGGGTGAATTGGCCACATGGGTTACGCTCCCGTAAACAACCCGATCATTACCGCTCAAATCCTTCTGGATTTTAACGCTACTAAAGTTTGCGTCTTTCATCAACTGTGCAACTGCGCGGCCTTGGGTACGCCCAATTTCTAGGATTAATGAAGGGATTGCGTATTCTTCTAGGTGCTCATTGTGGCGCAAAAAATTTTGTGCGTGTGCAATAATACGTTCGATGATCGCAAGGCCATCCTTTTCTGCCACCAATGCTCCTTTATCTTCCCATTGGGTGACCGATGGATCGAGTTCGGCCCATTCATCTTCGGTGACATACGGCGGATTGCCAACGATTAAATCGAATTTTGTGTGTGCTGGTAGCTGCTCATAAAGATCAGATTGTTGGAATTTAATATTCGTGATGGTGTTGCGCCTCGCATTTTCTTGTGCCAGTTCGAGCGCGCGCGGCGAAATATCGGTGGCATAGATGGTTGATTGCGGTAATGCTTTGGCGAGTACCAATGCAATACATCCAGAACCGGTGCACAGATCAAGAATTGAAAGTTTTGCAGATTGCAGTGGTTGTAGAGCTTTTACTAAATCTGCTACCCATTCTTCCGTTTCTATGCGGGGAATAAGAATCGGTGGTTTGATTACTAAATTTAGATCATTAAATGGTGCGGTACCAATTAAATATTGTAATGGCTCATGATTTTCCAGTTGGTTGTGCACCCAGAGGTCAAGCTTTTGTTGTTGCTCCGTGGTGAGCGTAAATTGTTGGTGCGCGATCAGCGCAGCCTGATTTTGTCCGGTAATCGCTTCCAGCATCCACCAGGCATATTGTTCGCTCAGTGCTTTATCGTGGAGCATGGTGTTGAGCTTTTGGGCAACGGTGTGGGCGATGGTGTGAATGGTGTTTGATGTAGGCATAAAAATTTCTTTTTTAAGGACTGACCCTTCGATACGATTTGTGGGACAAATCACTCAGGGCAGACGGGAAAAAATAAAAGTATCACAATATCCCAAATCGGTTCGTATCCTTTCGATTTCTTGCGAATTACTAAGCAAAACTATCTCTCTCCCGTCTGTGGTGAGTGTTTTGCGAATTTTATGAGCAAAATGTATCGAACCATGTTCCTTTTACCCACCACATCTTTGTGCATGTTCCCGCACATGTGGATGTGTTTGTAAAAACTCTTCAAGCTCTTTTTCCGCTGCCGCCGCGTCAAAACTTACTGCTTTATGATCCACATGCCCATAGCGAATACCGGTAAATGAGGTAGCGGGCAGATATTCTTTAAGTGCTTGTTCTACTGATTCTAATGCCTTTAACTTATCATCTACAAAGATAACATGATCGGGGAAAAAATTGCATTCTTTAAGAAATGCGATGAGTACTTGGCCTTTATCATGGTTGCCGCAACAAAAAACAACACCATCTTTATGGAGACTTTGCTGTCCGAGCTCAAGAAATCTGGTAGTGCCTAATGGGCTGCTTACAGAAAAATCTATGGTGAGTTGTCGTAATAATTCCAGTGTTGTTGCGCTGATTTCTTCACGTTGCACGGTTAATCCAATTACCATAAATCCTCGATCTTGAGCGTATTGGATTATAGCTGTGCTTTCTTCTTCTACCAATTTTACGGGAACTTTATTGCGAATGGCGTGATACAAAGGCACAATTCTTGATGCCGCATCAAGATACGGTAAATGAGCATTTTTTTCCATCATATGTGCAAACCATTGATCACTACCTATGATACCATGCGGTTCAATAAGAGTGTTATCAACATCAAAGAGAATGAGTGTTTTGGCGGCTTTTGCTTCATCAAGATGGTTCAGTAGCTCGCTGATTTCATAATATTCATGGATGGGGGCAAATAAAGAAGTGACGATTAAAAGGGGTGAGAGTATGAGGGAGCTTAATTTAACCACAGTGATCCTTTCATTTAAAATGACTATTACCAGGTTATTTATACCCTCAACGACCTAAAAATACTAGGATTTTTTGCTGTTTTACCCTGGTATGTGCAGGAGTAGACCCTTTGACAGAGTTGTTATTTTCTATTAGAATATTTTATAGAGGTTAAAATGGATCAAATACCCCCTTAAACGGGGCCTAAATGCGAGGTTATCATGCAACTCAAAAAAATTCTCTTTTTTACTGCCGCAGCCTTGGCTGCGCTTGCAGGTACTCAAGCTAAAGCACTTATTTATCGTGCTGATACGCTGATACGTCAAGTCGGTGGTAAGATACAGTATGTGCACTTTTTTTCTAATGTTGATATTGGAGGAGCTAGTGAGCAAGTAAATATGAGGCAGGCTGGCGATATAGTAACTGTAAAAAGAAGATTTAATGAAAAGGTTAAGGTTGTTGGAGCATCGTACTATTTTCCTAAAAATCCTTCGGGCACAATGCAAAAATTAATGAAAGATTATTCGAATCTAATTCAAGCTCAAAGCCCTGGCTACTATTTGTCATTTTACTTATCCCAACAATTAACTGAGAATCAATTAGAGTACCAAGAAATTGAAAAAAGACATTTGTTTGGGGCATTAAAATGTGCTGATGCAAGTGGTCAGAAAGGCATATTACAACAAATAGTAGTTAATGATTTTAAAACAATGGTTATGCGGCCATTGTTGGAGAATGCTCAAAATAGTCCTTTTAAGACTTTTATAAATCAATGGATTGTTTCACAACGAGAATTTTATACACGATACTTGAATAGAAATGAGTCTCTAGGCTTAATTGAATTACCAGCAATGGCAATAAGTTTTAGAGGAGCTGGCAATCGGGATCAAAGTTTCCTTCAGATTGCAGAAACATACGAAAACCAACGATTTATCCTTGATCTATTAGCCGTTGTTAACAATGCGCAAGAAGAGCTTGTTGTGGTATGTGTTGAGGGTTCAGCAATTAATAAGGCAATAGAAGAGTTAAAAAAGATTGGGTATCAGCCAGCTTATCAAGCAGGCCAGACGTTGACAGAAGTATTTGCTATTTGTGGCCGAAATCAACTGAATGAAATACAGCAGATTGATGTCTGTGAGTATATAGCCCGTGTTACACCACAATATATTGTGCAGCGGTATGTTCCTGTAGATGATCTGGCTGATAAATCGCAACCATCGTCTGGCTCAGCACCAAATTTCAACAAAAAATCAAATTCAATGCTCTATTCAGCCATTTTAGCAACCCTTGGCATTGGCGTCTTAGCTTTTACCTACTATTACCGTGATGCGGTGAGTTCATTGATTGCCAACATTTGGCAATCAATTTTTGGTGAATCTAAAAGTTCTCAACCGGCGAGCGCACCTGTAAGGTATGTGTAAGGAGGCTTCTATGCAATTCAGAAACATCATAAAATGTATTGCATTGCTCGTGCTAATCCTGAATTGCGTTCAATTAGCCGCATTGCCGTATCGCATCGATACGATTGTAAGGAAGTTGCCTAACAAAAAAGAACAGCTTATTCATTTGATTTCTGATGCCCATATTGATCAAGATTTGATTTGGCAGGATAGCGAAGGCTCAATCGAAATAAACAAAAAAGAGTTAAAAAAATTTAAGAAACGTCTTGAAGATGTTATCAGCGTAGTTCAGCAAAAAGGAGTCTCTAAAACTACTAAAAAAGTTATTATCGAATCTATGTACGTTGATGAAGCTAAGCAAGACTTAGATGTGTTTGGTCGACTTACTCAGCAAATATCAAGAAAGCTAGGGGGAGTCAATTGTGAAGATATTGGTGCTTTTTTATTTGCTCTTCCTCATAAATTAACACAGAACCGTATCGCCTATGATAACGTTGAGTTTCGCTACGATTATTTTTTAAGAGCGCAGGCCGATGAATTAACAAAGGATGAAAAACAAAAATTTCTTTCTGCATGGCAACAAGTTACAGTGCAAGATTTTATTGACTCGATGAAGCTAGAAAAAATTTTAACTTATCATGATGGGCCAGTGCTTACTCCGTATTATGTAAAAATAGTTGAAAAACAAAAAAAATTTTATAAGCAATATAGTAAAAACTGTATAGTGATCAAAGATTTTTTTGAGAATAATGCAAAAATAACATTTTATGATGAGCGAGGCGGGCACGCACGTGATATCTCATTTGACCGGCGTGTAAATCTGAATTGTTTGGAGCTCATTGATATTCACATTCTCCATGCTATTCATCAGGCGGATCAAGACGATATATTTGTTTTTGCAGGTGGTGTTCATTGTGAGAATGTGAGGAATAAGTTACTTGAAGATAAAGAACACTATGAATTATTTGCAACGGCAGGGCTTGAGGTATCGAGTCTTGAGGTTGCAAGACTGTTTCGCGAAAATAAAATAGCAGAAATAAAACCGGTAAATATTACCCGCTATTTTGAACGGGATTTGCCTCATTGGTTAATGATGCGAGCATCTAAAAAGGGTATGAGTTCAATCATTGATGATGAATCAACACCTCAATCAAATAGCACAAAATATCTTTTAGCTGCCCTGGCAACCGCAGGTATTGCCGCCCTCCTTTACTACAACTGGCCAACCGTCACCAACATCTGGCAATCAATATTAGGCAGTTCAAAAATGCAGATAAATTCACCGACTCTAACTGCCGGTGGCGCGTAGACTGGAGGGGGTTATGAAGGTTAAACACATTATTAGATTGCTTCTCATTACTATTGCCATGCTTACTGCTACCTATGTGAGTGCTTCTCTAGTAAATATAAAGACGTTGCAACGCATGTTGCCTAACGGAAAGAATCAATATATTCATTTTTTTGGTGATAGGCATCGCCAAAATGATTACTATGTTATTGTACAACATGAATCAGCAGCATGTCTCGAGATTATTGATTGGATTAATAAAGAGGTAGGAGGGGACGTATCTATATTAGTAGAATCATTGACCGACTGTAGCGGTAGAAGTGGTGTTATTAAAACATTATTTCAAGACTGGGTACCTGATTCCCGTTCGTTTTTAGATATGATAAATTACTATTTTAAGCTTAAGCAGTTACCTGTAAAAAATATTGAAATAGATCCTTGTTACTTCATGGCGTATGGCATGGATCAGGCTCGTATAGCAGGTATAGATTATGAAAAATTTCCTTTCGAAATTAAACCATTGTTTGTTGAGTCTATTAAAAACGAATTGCGTATCATCAAAGAGTATGATGATGGAGAGTTCTTGAATGCTCACTATAAACGGGTTATTGGTTGGTATGAGGAGGCTTTATCTCAGTTAGAGCATTCCCCTCTTATTTTTAATGCACGCAAAAACCCTATATCAGAACAACAACATGCATTAACAGCTCTAAGCTGGTTGAGGGATACGAATACCTTGCATACTATTTATCACTGTACCAAAAAGCATATATTTGTTTTTTGTGGAACGGCTCACGCTCATTGGGTTGTGGCTAAGCTTAATGAGGGATTGCATTGTAAAGTTTTAGATCAGACAGGAAATTTTTTAGGTACAACAGAGAATTTTTATGTTGAATCACAGCATCGACGAGGGCCTATTAATGATTATTTTGAAAAACTATGGCCACGTATTCAGCAGATTGAACGTAAAGCTAGTGAGATGAGGAAGAGGAAGGGACTGGTATTCGGTGCTGTCTTAGGTATAGGCCTCACCGCTCTCCTTTACTACAACTGGTCATCGATCACCAACATCTGGCAAAGCATATTTGGCAGTCCAAAAATGCAGGTAAATGCACCGACTCTAACTGTTGGTGGCGGATAAAATGGAGGGGGTTATGAAGGTTAAAAAAATTATTATCTTGCTTCTCGTCATTATCGCTGTACTTTCGAGCATTCATCTCAACGCCATCATAATCAATATCGGAACATTAGAGCGCCCACTGCCAGATGGAACCACACAATATATTCATTTGTTTGGTGATTATCATGATTCTGTGTGCGGCGGCTACGGGCAACAGATTACGCAACAAATAGAAGATTCAGTTGAAATGATTACCCGATTAGGGATTGATAATGTGGCGGTATTGGTTGAAGCAACTCATGTTTATGAAGGTAACGATCCATTTCTAAAGCAGCAGATAGCGTGCCCGTATTCTGATGGGAATGGAGAGCTGCTTTTTGAATTATATAATGAGCTTACTTGGTATCACATGCAGCCGACAAATATTGAAGTTGATTGCCGTTATTATTACCTGCAGTACGAATCAGGACAAATTCCGGTGACCAATAAAAAGGTAGTGGCGCAGTTTAAAAACTCAATTAAGACTGAGTTGAATAAAATCAGGAACTATAATCACGGAACCTATTTGAATAAGTATTACAGAAAAGTTGCTGCCGACTATACCAAAGTATTACCCGATCTGCATAAGAACCCGAGGCTTTTTAGCCACGCAACCAATCCCATTAAAAAATGTTATACCGCAGCATTGAGTGCACTTGTAGAAATAAACGTGCTGAATGAAATTTATCAATGCAATAAGCGGCATATATTTGTGTATTGTGGCAATTCACATGTAAAAAACATCGTGCCAAAACTTATTAAAGGAATGAATTGTAGGTATCTCTATTTTGGGGGGCAACAGTTAAAAGAGAAAGTCCTACCCAAAGATGTGCGCTACAAGCGGGGGGAGCTAGGTAATGCACACAAGCAAAGGACGCGAGAAGTTTACTTGCGCTCAATGATTAAGCCCATCTCGATTAAAGGTTATTTTGAAGAGTTTTTAAACGCTCAACAACATCTTTTTAATACGTTTGCTGCGCATATCAAAGCCTTTTTTGGGGATATGTGGGCAGCGATTGCTAACATCTGGCAGAGTATATTCGATAGTTCGAAAGGGAGGGGTTATGAAGTTTAAGAAAATTATTACATCACTTCTCGTGGCTATCGCTGTGTTTTGCATTGTTCAATTAAATGCTATTGCAATAAATATACAGACTTTAAAGCGAAAGCTTGCTGGTAACAAGAATCAGTATATTCATTTGTTTTGGGATCATCATGGTTCTATTATTGGAGAGGATAAAGATGCAATTGAGCAGCAGATAGATGATTCGATAGAGATCATCGATGATTTAGGTGTTGATAATGTGGCAGTATTTGTTGAAGCGCCACATTCATACGAAGGTAATGATCAATTTCTGAAGCCATACTACCCTTGCGTGAAGGTAGAACATAATGAGTTTTTATATGCAATATATGATAGTTTTAAAGCAGATCAAATACCGGTAGAAAATATTGAAATTGATTGTCTCTATTACTGTTTGCTGGTTGAGCGTGGTAAAATCGATTTGCCGCCAACTCAAGATTTTTTATTAAGGTATGAAAATTCAATTAAGGCTGAATTGGCCAAGATCGATCAGTATAATCATGGCACCTTGTTAACCAACTACTACAAAAAAGTTATTGCCTCTTATAAGAAAGTGTTGCCTGGTTTATCAAGCAATCCACGTCTTTTTAGTCATAGAGTTTGCCCAACTGCAAAACATCGGATGATATTCGGAGTAATGAGTGCGCTTAGAGAGATAAACCTTCTTAAAGGGATTTATCAATGCGATAAGCAGCATGTATTTGTTTACTGTGGCGGCGACCATATAAATAGTATAGTGCCAAAGCTTATTAAGGGGCTAAAATTGAAGCATATCTATTCTTGTGGCAAGGCTGCGAATGGTGCGTATGGCAAGTGCTTCCTAAAAAGATTAACTAAAGTTCAGCATCGTAACCATAAACCAACTGATGACGAAAAAAAGGATGCGCAAATGAGCGCTTTTTGCCGCACGGTTATTGTTCCCATTTCGATTGAAGACTATTTCGAAGAATTATTTGAGAAAATTGATAGAGATCAACGAGTTATTGCGTGGAGGACAGCAATGGTATTTAGTGCTCTGGGTATCACTGCTTTGCTTTACTACAACTGGCCAACTATAACCAACATCTGGCAATCTATTTTCAACTCTACTCCCCACTCAACAAGTTCTGCACATACTCAGGCGCATTAAACGGCTTGAGCTGATCGATTTTTTCACCATATGATAAATAAGCCACCGGAATTCCCAGCGATTGCATGATTGCAAACACAATACCACCTTTGCCGGTGCCATCTATTTTTGTGAGCACGATCCCATCAAGGTTTGTAGCTTCATGAAACGTTTGTGCTTGATCAAATGAATTTTGGCCCAACATGGCGTCAATGGTTAACAAGGTGCAAATGCGGTGATCTGGAAGTTGTTTATTAACAATTTTTTTAATTTTTTCGAGCTCTTTCATCAAATTTACTTTGGTTTGCAAACGGCCAGCAGTATCGATGATAAGAGCATCGTAACGATCTTTGACATATATTTGCGTGCCGGTAAATACTACCGATGCTGGATCTTGATTTTCTTTGCCCAGAATTAGCTGTGCTCCGGATCGGTTGGCCCACTGCTGCAATTGCTCAGGTGCTGCGGCACGGAAGGTGTCCGCGGCCACCATTAATACTTTTTTGCCTTGCGCTTTGAGTTGATGAGCTAATTTGCCCGCAAAGGTGGTTTTGCCGCTGCCATTGATGCCAACTAAAAGATAAACGGTGCAATCGGTTGGTGCTTTTTTTGCTGTGACCATGGCAAGCAGAAGTTCTTCGAGTGCTGATTTTAAATCGGTGCCCGCTTTTACAGTACCATTTGTTACACGATTGCGCAGCTCTTGCATGATGCTGCGGGTAGTTTTAACCCCCGTATCAGCTTCTATGAGCATGATTTCTAGCTCTTCTAGTACTGATTCATCGATCGTTGAGCGGCCAAATAATACCGCTGCTTTGGTGGTGAACTGGTTGTAGATTATTTGGAGGGTGGATTTTATGAAGTTAAACATCTGATCCTTGGTTTCACCCCAATCTCATAAAATCGATTGGGGACCCCAAAAAATAAGGGATTTAAAGTATGTTCTGAGTGAAATCGAAGGGCTTGTTATCTAATGTAGCCGGATAGCTCAGGTTTTTCAATGTTGAGGGATGAGTAAGGCATAAAAAGCCTTGAATTCGTTGCCATTTGTAATATTTTGCAGGTCTGGTACGCTGGAGAATATGAGGTTTATTAATGATGATACAGAGGAATATTGAGGTTATATCGCTATGGTACCGTACAAAAAAATTCTTCTTGGTGTGGTGCTTGCATCATCTTTTATGCAGGTAAATAATGCTGCGCCATTTTTGTCTGACGGGCAACAAGCCATGGCCTGGCTAGTCTTTATTGGTTTGGTTCTTGCTGGGTCGTGTGACCTTCTTTCTTCCGATTATGCACCAAAACCAGCGCGATTGGAAGAACAGTTAAAAAAACCGAATCCATTAATCCTACCTATTAAAAAACCGCACCCAATAAGTTTTCCTGTGGTTGTTTTAGGGGTGCCTGCTCTTGGTGTGTTGGGATGGTATTATCGTCTAACAGAAGAGAAGTGGGGTCCAACTGCGACTTGTTTAAGTGCCATTGGGGCAGTTTTGTTTGTAGGGTGGTTTTTGTCTGTAATGTTAAAGAATAAGAAATCTTTTGATCACCAGAGCCAATTGAACACGAAACTGGTTGTGTTACAGATGCAATTCTTTAACGCAGTTAAAGATAATAAACCCGTCCGTAACGTGTTCGATATATGCAGGCAAACAGGACGTACATTTGACAGGTTGCGTGAGGCTTTTGGCGTCTCTATGGTGACCAAAAGTTACTTTGAGCAGAGCGGAATTGATTTTAATAGGCAAGATGAAGATGGTTTCACCGTATTAATGCATGCGGTGAGAAATCAAAACATAGATATGGTAATATACCTCTTAGCGGAAGCCAATGATCAGTCAATTGATCTGACACTAACAAATAAAAAGGGTCAAACAGCACGTGATATTGCTTTACAAAAAGGCTATGAAAGCATTGCCGAACTATTAAAGAATTTGGAAAATAATAAATCTTTCTTTTCCTGGAAAAATGCAAAACAACAATCTGAACAAGAGCAATCGGCAGCAGCTGGCGGGCACAATAACGGTGCAAGTGGCGCGTTTATAGATCATTATCAAAATTTGGGCATTCAACGTAATGCGACTATTGATGAAATTAAACGCGCTTTCAGAACGTTAGCTATGCAATATCATCCTGATAGAGGCGGAGATTCTGAAAAATTCAAACAGATTGGTACAGCATATGAAGTTCTGAGCGATGCTCAAAAGCGTAAGAACTATGATGATAATGAATATGATGTTCATTATGTTAACAGGCACAGGCCGCTATTTTTTTGATAGATAATAATCAATAGATAACCTTCCCCCGCCAATCACCAAGAACCCAAGAAAAACAACAATCAACGTAATTGCAAATGAATAGATAGTAAATGGATCGCCCTTATGCAGATGCATAATCAGTGCAACAACCATCATAAGAGTAATCAACAATGATGCAATACGGGTGCCCAGGCCAAGCGCAAACAAAATACCACCAAAAAATTCAGTGCACGCGGCAATAAAGCCCCACATAATGGGCAGAAAATGAATGCCCAGAAGGCCCATGGTTGAACCCAAATATTCCCATGTAGCAATACCACCCATGATTTTGGGTAGCCCATGGAAAATGGTCAATATGCCAAGGCCAATGCGCACACAACACAGAGTGAGCTCGATGATTCGGGGTGATGCGGGAGCGAATAATAGCTTTTTCATGGTTAGCCTTACGAATAGAGAGATTTAATCGACAATTTGATGGCAAGTAGTATTAAACGTTTTTTATAATGTTTCAGGTTACTTGTATCAACTCTTGCGAGAGTTTTTCAATACATATGATGAATTGGTTTTTGGATGGGAATTATATTATACCATTTGTAATAATTTAAAATAATTGCTAGATTAATAATAAGTTAAAAATCTCAATAAAATGGGGGTTTGTTGTATGCTTGTTCACTCTGGCAGAATAAAAAAGTTATTTTTAATTTCATCGTTGCTTGGTGTTATCTTTTCTTGTAATGCTAAACTTAATGTTGCCGATGCCGTGCTTATTGGTTTAGGATGTTGTGTGGGTGCTGCATTAGGTAATATTATGGCAACTAACACACCAAAAAAGGTAAGCAGGAGTCTCTTAACGTTGGGCCTGCCAATCTTGGTGCTTGGTGGTGGATATTTTAATACATACGCTAAGCCTGGGCTTGCAGTGTTGGCGGGTGCTTGTGCTGCTGGTTTGTATTCATACGCTACGCAGCCACAGAGCAAAGTTCGTCCATTGCCAGATAATGCAAAAATTAAAGAATTTGATGCAAAGCGAGATTTAGAAGCTATAAATAAATTATTTGAAGCTGATTGGGAATTGCTTACTGATGCCCGTAGAAATTCTGGTTTTTCTATTAAAACTATGTACGCAAATCGTAGCAAACCGCATCGGGGAGTTAGACGAGGTGATCTAAAGATAAAAGTTCTTTATGAAGGTAATACGCTTGCTGGTTTTATTTCTTATTATATAGATCCTCAGTACGCAGATCTTGGTTGGATTCATATACTCTGTGTTGGAAAAGAGCATAGACAAAAAGGTTATGCAACTCGATTATTGCATCATGTTCGTTCTTATTTTTGGTCTCGTGGTATCGAACAAATTAACTGGTATGTGGCAAAAAATAATCAGATAGCCTGTCAATGCTACCGCCGATTTGGTGCAAACATTGTGCGCTGTGAACTTAATTCATCACACGGGTGCATCTCTTTTAAAAGTTCATTGGAATCAGCCGCTTCAAGACTTTTTGGATTGTATGACCTGGTATTATAAAAAGGGAGTAGTTCATTTTTATTGTTCTACTACTTTCTCAACCCGCTGCAAAAACAACTTCAATCGCCGATAATCATTACCGGTGAGCAAAGAAAATGATTCAATAAAATGTTCTAATTTACCTTCGCCCAAAATGCCGAGTGCAGTTTGATTTTTAAGCATCGCGAGTAATAACTCATCTAAGTTATTGAGCTGCGCACCAAAAAGTAAATGTAAATAAGCATCATGGGCCAGAAATAACTGATTTTGTTCCTTGGTAGCATGGCCCACAAAAGCGTGAATGTTGGGTGGCTCAGGAGCCAGGAGATAATAAATTTTGCCTTTTTCTTGGTAACCGAGTACTTGGCAAGTAAACGTAGTCTTTAAAAATTCAAAAATTTGAGGTTGCTCGCGCAGCAGCTCTTGCTCAGTCTTTTGATAGGGGAACGGGTAGCGCGTAGGATCCATGGAACCGGTTTTGATCTGGTAAACCACCCCGAAAAGGGTTCGTTTGACATGTTCGATGGTCACCAGTGAGCCAAACGTTGGATAGGTATTCCAAACCCAACTTTGGGCAATAAAGTTCTGGAGCGAACTCTCGATGATTTCAGCAAAGTGTTTGCTGTTCTTCATAGTCACTTTCAAGGCTAATAAGAGGGTCATTTAAAAAGCTTTGGCGATGGATAATTGAGGCCTTATAGGTCAAAAGAGCAGCCTTGTGGATTGCGGTGCCATAACCCTTATGCTGCCCGAACTGGTAGCCAGGCAATAGCGGGTCATATTTAGCCATAATCGCATCCCGGGTGACCTTGGCCACAATGGAGGCGGCGGCTATGGAGCATGATTTACTTTCCCCTTTAGGAAAATGGTGAACATCAATGCCCAAATAGCTTGTATCGGCTAAATTGAGGGGCATGGCGTCCACCAAAACCAGGCTCGGCTTGGTAGGGCAGGTAGCCAGCAGGTGAACAAGGGCCTTTTTCATGGCCAGCAGGGTAGCCTGCCAGATATTTACTGCGTCGATAGTGCGGTGATCGACGATCCCGTAGGCGAACCATGCGTTTTTAACGATCCAATCGTAGCCCTTAATGAGCTCTGGTTTGGATAGCAGCTTAGAATCTTGTAATAAGGGGCTTTTTCTATTTGGATAAAGGATTGCGGCGGCAGTTACCAGGGGGCCAGCTAGGCATCCCCGGCCGACTTCATCGATGCCGCAGACGACCTTTTGTTCGTCCCAGGCGGCCTTTTCGTAGGAATTTTTCTTGATCTGGTCGAGGCGTTTTAGGGTTACCATAAGGTCCTAAGTTTTCCATCTGAAGTATCGGGTTTTGACCATTTGACAAGAGTTGGATCTCGAGTACAATTAGTAATAAGGCAGTATTATAATCATACTAATCTTTTATAAAACGTACAGGAGGAGTTCACATGTCATCATCTACGGAATTACGCGTAAAGGAACTACTCAGAGAAAAAGGTTGGACAACCAAAATTTTGGCTGAAAAAACCGGGATGTCTGAGAGTTATTTAACGCATATTAAAAATGGAACGAGACGATGGAACGAAGATTCACTTCGTAAACTTGCTAATGCATTTGAAATTAGCCCTATAGATCTTTTTGCGCAACGCCGCAAACGTACTGATAATATAGATAGCAATGTCAGCATGCCGGAACAATCGGATGTTGAATTGAAAGTACAAATCGTACCCGTTGTTGGTGACGTACCCTCTAATCCATCTCCCTATAATAACCAACTCATGCAAATTACCACAGGATTTAAAGATATATTCATCCCTATTTTAAACACGACTGATAACTCAATGTTCTCATTGTGTGTTGAAAACAACTTGATGGCACCAACCTTCGTTAAAGGCGACTATTTAATTATTTCGCCAGAAGTTTGGACTCGTTCAGGTGATATCGCCGCAGTTGAATACGGGAATGAAACACCGCTTAAAGCAATCATGCAAGTTACCTACACAGATGATTTCATCGTTTTAGAATCGGTTAACCACAAGCAAGCGCCAATCGCCTTGGTTCGTGGCAAAGACCATTTTAGAATTATTGGCCGCGTGATTCAGCGTCAGCAAAAGTTCGTATAAAGAACACAATAGATAGAGCTCTCTGGAATGGGAGCTTTATTTTTGATGTAAATAATGCGCAATAGAAAATATTGGTGAAAATTGTTTTTGAATATACGCCCGTGGTGAGCGAAGTCGCGAAGCGACGAAGTTGAATCCATGGCGAAATTTGGCAGGTTATCATGAAGATCGTATCAAGATTACTTCTCACCTTGTTTGTAGTTGGTGCCTTTATTGGTACTGATACTTTATCATCTTGTGGTTGTGCTGAAAGGATGAAGTTATATTTGGCTAAACGCCCACAAAATCGACTTAAGGATTATGTGTTAGGCAAACGGCTTTCTTATCAAAAACCACAAAGAGTATACGATTTAGCTTACGGTCACGATGGTCGTCGTATATGGACTTCTGGTATTATTTATCGATTTGGTAGTTTTTTAGGGAGAAATCCTGAAGTTTTCCCAACATTTGACCAATTAGCGGCACAGCAACAGTGGTTTGAAAGAATGCCAATCTTTACGCTTTGCAGGTTAGCATCAATAGATGGAAAAATGGAAGCGGTAAACCTTGAATCAAAAGCAGCTGCGAGAATTGCGCAATTACCTGCAAAAAACAGCAACTATTTGAGATTACCAATTGGAGGAAACTGACTATAGATTGGCAACGCAATTATCCTCGAAGGCTTATTGATATTAAATAAATTTGGAATCTATAATCGCTTTTTAAATGGCTTGTCTCGCCGTCCTGGCTCGCCGGAGCAAGGCGAAGGCGGCAGACCTGAGCTTACAAGAGGTTTGGCTTAGGATACAGGGCGAAGGCGGAAGGTTATTATGAAGATCGTATCAAAATTACTTATTACCTTGTTTGTAGTTGGTGCCTTTATTGGTACTGATGTGAATGGGAATGTGTTTCGTGCTGCGTTGCAACGCGTTAAAGCTACGGGTGCACAAATAGTGCAACGTGCTAAAACTGCGTACCAGAATAAAATTACACAACGTATTGCTACGGGCACTGTGTTTGTGGGTGTGGGCTTGGTTGGTGGTATGCCTAAAAAGCATGATAAAACAGCCAGTGTACAAAATACTCCCCAGGCAACCGGGCAACCAGTCACCTATTTATTTGCTCATGGTGTTGATGCTACTCACACACAAGCTCAGACTTTTAAACACTATAATCTGATTGGTGTGAATGGAAATCCGGTAAAAAGTTTTAATTTTCCTGAAGTGGCAAACCGAGCTGAATCAAATCTTGCACAAGATGGCGACATTGCATGTTTGGCCAGCCAGCATGCTCAAATAAAAGGTAAAGCAGTTCTTGTTGGTTTTTCTCGAGGTGCTTCAGCAATGCTTAGTTTTGCAGGGCAGCATAAGCCAGCTAATGTGCAAGGCATTGTGGCGTTATCTCCTTTTGATCATGGGCAGAGTGTTATACAGAATTGGACTAAATTTGGTTCTCTCTCGTGGTTTACGCATAAACTAGGGGCGTTAGGTCTTTTATTTAAAAAATATAATCCAGATGGTATTCAGCCAACTGATGTAGTTGAGCAAATTCCGCAAGATGTTCCGATACTTCTTGGCGCTACGTTGCAAGATGGTGTTGTGCCTGCATGGAGCACGATGCGATTATATGAAAAATTACACAAACAAGGGCGTAAAAATGTGCATATTGCCGTGTTAGAAAATGGTGGTAGTCACGTGGAAGTACCAGGTGATCGCTGCTTTCATCAGATAGCGCATGCATTTGCACGCCAATATGACATGCCGTATTCGCAAGCTCTTGCAGATGCAGGCCAAAAACGTTTTGAACAGTCGCAACCAGATCCAGCAACCTTGAGCAAACATCAACCATGGGGATGGACGCTTGATGGGATAGTTGCTGCTGGTATTGCAGCAGCAGTTGCGTATGCCAAATCTGGTAAGTAGGTTAGTTTAAATAGGGTTATATGAAGGTTATATCAAAATTAGTTCTCACAATGTTTGCACTTAGCACCTTTGCAGGTTCTGATGTAAACGCAAATGTGTTTCGCACAGCATTCCAACGTGTTAAAGCTAAAAGCGCACTGGTGATGCAGCGCGTAAAAGCTACGAGCGCTCAAGCGATGCAACGTATTAAAATGGTATATCATCAAAACAAGATTGCCAAACGTTGTGCAGTGGGCACCGTACTAGCAGCTGCCGTAGTTGGCATAGGAGTGCAAGATAAACCTGCAATTGCTATGCGTGCTGATTTTGAAAAGTTTGTTAAGAAACATCAGCCGCCAGAACCATTAAGATCCGAAATTGAAAGGCACAAACAAGTGTTGGCAGAGAGTGTTTACCCAAGAATTAAGGAAATACCAGATATTATTCGAAAACCAAGTGATATTTCTAGAGTCATAAATGCAGAGCGCATGCGTAGGTGCATGGAAATGTTCAATCTCGATCAATTAGGGGTTGCCCAAAAATATTTTTACAAGGTTGGTGATTCATGGGAAGTATTGGCTCGGTATGTTACAGGAATTGAGCCACATCCGGTGCGTCAACCATATTTAAAGTTAGTACAGGTTCAGCAATTAGCTAAATTTGCCGAAGAAACTGGATTTAGGGATTGGACCAGTAATTGGCGTTTTGATATGCAAGGTAAATTTACCTGCATTGATACAGAAGATGGTTCCTTTGCGGGTCGGTTCCCTAACACAAGAGAAGGCAGTAAAGCAGAATTTGTTGGACGTTTAACAGGCTATCAACAGGTCATGGAACCAGAGGCCTTCACATGGCTGCAGGGCAGAATAACTGCATTAGAAAGTCGCCCTGAAGGAACTGCGCGATGCTCAACGCTTATGGACAATACAAAATTTGATGATCCAGAAATTAACATTGCAAATGTGAAGCGATATTACAGTGAAAATGGCGGAAGATATTGTGACTAAATGCCGATCAAAATTATTTATCACACTGTTTGCACTTGGCACCTTTGCTGGTCCTGCTATGAAAGCATATGGATCGTTGATGATGCATCATACAAGGGCAAAACGTTGTGCAAATCGAATTGTACTTGCTGCAGTTTCTACGCAGGCTGATTTTGAAAGATTTGTTAAAAAACATCAGCCGCCTGAACCAATAAGATCTTTGATTGACGCAAACAGAGCAGATTTGGAGCATAAGTATTTTAAAAGAATCAAGAAAATACCAGGACTTATGATAAAGGGATACGATATTACCAGAGTCATAAACGCGCAAAGAATGCGCAGATGTATTGAAATGTTCAATCTTGATCAATTAGATGTTGCTCAAAAATATTTTTACAAGGTTGGTGAAACATGGCGCATTTTTGCATGCTACGTTGAGCCCCATTCAGAACAACCATTGTTAAATCTCATACAGGTGCAGCAATTAGCTAAACTAGCGGAAGAAACTGGCTTTAGAGATTGGTACCCGAATTGGTATTTTGATAAACGAGGTAAATTTACGTGCATTGATATGGAGGATCGTTCCTTTGTAGGTGGACCGCTTAATCGCACAAAAGGTACTAAAGCTGAGTTCGTTAAAAGTTTACTGCGGCTTGAACATGACATGGAACCAGAAGCCCTGCAATGGTTGCAGGATAGAATAACTACATTGCAAAACAGCCCTGAAGGAACTGTGCAATGTCCAAGACTTATGGATAACACGCAATTTGATGAGCCAGAAATTAATATCGTAAAGGTGAAGCAATATTTTAGCGAGAGTAGTAGGAGATATTTAGAACTTACGTAGTTTTTTAATCACTTTTAAATGGATTTAAATGGACTGGTTATGATGAAGGTTATTACTCGGCTATTGTTTATCGTACTTGCTCTCAATATCTTTGGTTGTTACCAATTGAAAGCAAACATGCTGCGTAGCTATGTGGCATCTTTAGATAAGAAATCAATAGCTCTTGTTAGTTTTGGGGTTGTTGCAATTGCTATTGCAGTGCGTCATTATTTTGCTCACACAGGTATAGATTTTGCATTATTTGTTAAAAAAAATGCATTGCTTTGTGAGAATGATAATATCAAAGAAAAGATACCATTTCGTCAAGATACTGTAATAGAGCGTTTGATCAATGCAGAACGCATGCGAGAATGCATTAAACGACACAAACTTCATCGTCTTGCGGTGACTGAAAAGTATTTGCATAAAAGTGTTTGTGGCTGCCAATGGAAACTTTATGTTCGCTGGATTGCGGAGCCCCAGTGTCAGCAAGATCAACAACCATGCTCATATGCTTTTGATCTTGAGCTTGTGCAACAATTAGCGAAGTTGGCTGAAGAAACAGGATTTTACGATTGGCAGAAAACAAATTGGTTGTTTGATTACGATGATGGAATTTCAGTCCAAGGCAAGCTAACTTTCATAGATACTGAAAATCGTTCGTTTCAGGTGGGAGAGAACTATAAATGGTACTTTGTTGAGTCATTGTTCCAGCTTGGAGAATATATGAGTCAAGACGCTCAACAATGGCTTGTCCAACGAGTTGCTGATTTGAAGTTGAGTGCTGAAGGAAATATAATCTCTCTTCCCTTGCCGTGCAATACACAATTTGATGATCCAGCAATTAATATTGAAAATGTGAAGCGATATTACAACGAGTATGCGAGATATGGTGACTAAACGACAAAGTTTTAATGAATGTAAATGTGGTAGATAGTTTTTTTAATGGAGTTGTATTTTAAACCAAGCCTTCAAAATGGAGGCATAAATGGAAGGAAGATCATGAAGATCTCAACTAAATTAATCGTAACACTATTGGCAGTTGGTGCTTTTGCTGCATCAGATGCGAATGGTATGCATGTACATCGTTTTATCGCTGGTGCCATGAAGTTTGGCGTGCAAGTAGCACAACGCGCCAAAACTGCGTGGACAAATCACGCTGGTAAAATAGCGGTAGGTGCAGCGGCAGCAACGGGTGCAACAGGGTATCTAGCTGGTGATGGTACATTTAAGCGTTTGCGTGCACAAGTTGCAACTCGTTACGAGATGCAGAAAAAAGCATTTGCTGCTGCTAAAGTTCGCGCAATTGATGCAGCTATAGGATATTTAGCTAAGGATAGTGAAAGTTATCTTTTGGCTAAGTTGATTGCATGTCAAGATGAGAAGGCTAAATCAAATTCTCTGCGCAACTGTGTAATGCCATTTATAGAGCGTGCACCCTTTGAAACAACAAAAAAAATGGCTGAATTTGTAGCAGGGAATTCATATGCGCTTAATAAAACATCGTTTCGAATTATTGATCGCTTATCGGTATGTGACGTGCGACCATTTATTAATAATAGCTCTGCGGTGGTTGAACGATTTAAACAACCAGTTAAAAAGAGTGAATTGTCCCATTTTGAGAACTTTTATACAAGATTGGCAAAAGCAGATTCGCGTTTTGCTAATACATTTGTGTATCAATTTGCAGATAACAGTGCAGAAATGGCAAGATTGCGTGTTCTAGATTCGGCACTTGCTAATACCCCAAGATTTCGACGGAATTTCAGACTTGGTGTGACTCATAGAGGGAGCACATCTGTTCCAGGTGCAGGTATAGGGAGCACATTTATTCCAGGTGCAGGTGAAGGCTTTAAGATGGCTTTGACCGAGCCTGAGGATGGCAAATAAGATATTCTCAATACTAATAAAACTAAAGGGCTCCTTAACCGGAGCTCTTTGTTTTACTACAGCTTGCTTTACGCAGTCCACAACCTCTTAATCAACTCCTGTGTACTCACAACCGTTAACTTCACATCTTTGTGCTGCTTGAAACGCACATTGACAATACCGCTCATTTATGATGTTATACGTTTCAGATTGTCGAAACTTCAATTTTTTTTATTAATAGTTAGAGCTATGAGATTTGCAACATTTCTTCATTTGGCATTATATATCACTATCTTTGCTCCATCATTGCGCAGGGTGCTAGTGCATCTGCGGTAGCCACTTCTTGCGCAGCTGCGCCTGCTGCCATTTCTGCTGCCGCTTCAAAAACAGCTGCCGCAATTCAGGTAGCAGCGCCCAAAAAAGCTGAGGATACGAAGATAATTTTTGATCGCTTCGTTAAAAAATATGAACCACCTGCACAGGTTCGTCAGGTAATTGACAAACAACAGGCAGCATTGGCAGAACAATTTTCTATACCAATAGCAATTCCAGGTCACCCGGGTGTTTATTTAAAAGATTATGATATTTATAGAGTTATCAATGCGCAAAAAATGGGAAGATGTATTGCGATGCGCAAGCTTGATCTGTTGGCTGTGCCTGACAAATATTTCTATAGGATTGGTGATTCTTGGCGGGTACTTGTAGAGCATGTTGAAGGTGATGCCAACCCACCTCTGTTATCTCTTCCCGTTGTTCAACAATTAACTATATTAACAGAAGAAACTGGCTATCGAGATTGGGGGTGGGCAAACTGGGTATTTGGTGTTCAAGGTAAATTTAAAGGTAAGTTTGTTTGCAGGGATATGGAATTAGCTTCATTTGGTACGCTTGTAAATGGTGGTTGTATTGATCCTACCACAGGAACAAAAGCTGCGTTTGTTGAGGGTGTACTACAGTATAAAAATGTTATGGAACCTAAAGCCTTACAATGGCTACAAGGTAGAATAGCTGAATTGCAAAAGAGCCCCGCGGGATTGGCAAAGTCTCTCACACTCGTAAGCAGTACACAGTTTGATGATCCAGAAATTGATAGTGCCACGGTGAAGAATCATTACAGTGGAAATGGCGGCAGGTATTGTGATTATCAAGAATAATTTTTTTAATCACTAGCTTGCTTTACGCAGCCTTCAATCTC